>Ga0233443_1000015_pt1 | contig 240535 bp, 218 predicted proteins | sample SI_123_September_2_FD_182784 | JGI IMG/M metagenome (GOLD analysis project Ga0233443, IMG submission 182784) | Seawater microbial communities from Saanich Inlet, British Columbia, Canada - SI_123_September2016_200_MG | ecosystem: Environmental > Aquatic > Marine > Inlet | place: Canada...
TGCTCTCCTAACGGTGTGGATAAGGCCTTGCCAAGTAATTGCTGCATATTTTGAGACTTTCTTTGGTCGGAGAATCTCAAAGTATGAATCACTTCAGGGCTTTATCCTATTAAGTCGGGTACTGTGTCGTCGCCCAGCGATTGCAGCTCTTTCAGAAATGTTCGACCCAAGTTTGCGGCCCTGTCGATCAGGTTTTCTCTTGTGATTTGGCTGATAACCTCCAGGGCGACGGCGGCACCCAAAGGGTCATTCTGATGGGATTGCATATATTTGAACGTGCCGGACTTTAATTGGCTAACGGCTTTACGGTTTATGGCCAACGCGCTTACTGGATATCCGTTACCAAGGCCTTTGCCAATTGCCACAAAATCTGGCTCAATTTGGTAGTGATTATAGCCGAACCATTCGCCTGTGCGGCCCATCCCGGTTGTGACATCATTAACAATGACTTTACCGCCCTGTGACTGCACAATCTCAGCAATATTTTTGATCAACGCCACTGGCGGGAAGCGCACAAAACCACCTGAGCTCCCCGGTTCAAACACAAACTCTGCAATGTCATCGGGAACTGCTTTAAGCTTTGGACATTCGATGTCACATGTCTGCCTTTTCGGACAGGTCGCGCATTCATTCCAATCAAAGATTGCCCAACCGCTGTCACGCGATATCGTTGAACTGAAAGACCCGAGATAGGCATCGTGTAGGCATAATGTAGTTGGTTTATTGGTAAGATGTTTGCTCATCTGCCGGGCAAGTTCGATAGCCTCACTGCCCGAGCATAAAAACACGCACTGACCGCCAAAAAAGTCAGTGATAGAAATAACGGCTTCACCCGCCTTTTCCACGACTTCATTTGAGTAACAAAAACCGACATGCGAAATCGAAGCAATTTGCCTGGTGATTGCCTTGTTAACACTTTGATTTTTGTGTCCCAGAGGTGTGCACCAAACACCGGACTCCAGATCCAGATAGCGTTTTCCAGAACGATCGATCAACCAGGCTCCGTCGCTATCAACGATGTCGGGTATTTTTAGTTCGTGTCCGGTACAATTATAAATACTGCTCATTAAACACTCCCAATCACTATTTAACCTCCAGCTTTGCCCCGTGCAGCAGACAAGCAGAGCTAAAGTGCAGGTTGCGGGAAATAATCAAATGCCTGATTAGCTCAATAATCAGATTGAGGAACACGCCCACGTTTTTGCTTGGTGCTACTTCGCTGTTTTTTAGTGTCTACCCGTTTGGCCTTGGCGGATTTGCTGGGTTTTGTGGCGCGTCTGAATTTTGGAACGATGGCGGCTTCGCGGATTAACTCTACCAGTCGCTCAACGGCTTCCGTGCGATTGCGATCCTGGGATCTATGCTTATTGGCAGTGATGATTATGAAACCATCTTTGGTGAGTTTACTGCCAACCAATTTGGCTAGTCGCAAATAAACATGCGTTGGCAAGGTTTTGCACTGCCTTGCATTAAAGCGCAGTTGTACCGCCGTTGAAACCTTGTTGACATTTTGCCCACCGGGACCGGTGGAACGGACAAAGCTTTCCGTTAGGTCAGACGGGTCGAGCGTGATTTGATCGTTGATTTTGATCATGACGATGCACCACGCTCAACCCGGTCCGTTATCTAAACGAGCGATTCGCAGAAACGACGAATACGTTCCATGGCTTTTTCGAGGTTTTCATTGGAGGTCGCGTAGGAAACACGGAAATGCGGCTCCAGGCCAAAGGCCACGCCCTGAACGACAGCCACACCCTCGTCTTCCAGCAAGCCAGTAACAAAGTCTGTGTCGTTGTTGATCTCCATACCGCCTGGCGTCTTTTTGCCAATAGCACCGGCACAACTGGGATAAACATAAAAGGCACCAACTGGTGTCGGGCAGGACAGACCGGGAATGCTGTTCAGCTGTTCAACAACATAGTCCCGACGACCACGGAACGTTTCGATCCAGTCCTTCATAAAGTCTTGGGGGCCGTTCAAGGCTTCGACAGCTGCGGCCTGGCTGATGGAACTTGTGTGAGTGGTAGACTGGGATTGCACCTTGTTAATGGCCGCGATGATTTCTTTTGGCCCACCGGCATAACCAACGCGCCAGCCGGTCATGGAATAAGCTTTGGCCAAACCATTGACCGTCAAGGTGCGGTCGAACAATTCAGGTGCGACCTGGGCCATGGTGGTGAATTCAAATCCGTCATAAACCAGATGCTCGTAGATATCGTCGGTCATGATCCAGACATGGGGATGTTTGACCAAGACGTCGGCCAGGGCACGAATTTCGTCAGCTGTATAAGCGGCACCGGTCGGATTCGACGGTGAGTTGAAGATCAACCATTTTGTTTTTGGCGTGATGGCTGCTTCCAGATCAGCCGGGGTCATTTTGAACCCGCTGTTGATCCCGGCAGAAACAACTACCGGTGTGCCACCTGCCAACAAAACGATGTCGGGATAGGACACCCAATAGGGTGCCGGGATGATGACTTCGTCGCCTTCGTTCATCGTCGCCATGATGGCGTTATACAAAACCTGCTTGCCGCCACAGCCGATTGTGATCTGGTCAACGGTGTATTCAAGGCCGTTTTCACGCTTGAATTTGTCGACAATGGCTTGACGTGCGGCGATGGTGCCAGAGACAGCTGTGTACTTGGTTTCGCCTCGATTGATCGCTTCAATGGCGACTGCCTTGATGTGATCAGGCGTATCAAAATCAGGCTCGCCCGCACCCAGACCGATGATATCGCGACCGGCGGCCTTCAGTTCATTCACCTTGCCGGTCAGGGCAACTGTGGGTGAAGGTTGAATGCGGCCCAGGGCGTCGGCGATAAATGGCATGATGTCCACCTGTGTAAATTGGATTAAAATGGTTTTGTCTGGCGCAGTAAACTGCTCCAAACGGGCGAAAATCTACGCCTGCCGGGGGCCCGACGCAACACGAAACTGAGCAGAACAATGAATATAAGGCCGATTTTCCTCTTAATGTGTGTAACCAGAGTATGGTATGACGTCTGGTATGACGTTTCGGGCTCAGGTAAAGTCCGGCAGAATGTTTGAACATCGGAAATCAGCAATGCGCGAAATGATCGCTTCCAAAAGTTTTGGCCCGGCCGGAATTACGGCCCTGGTACCTTGTATTGCTTTGCTTTGTATCGCCTTGCTGACGGGCTGTACCAAATTTTCGGATTTGCAGTCACCCTTGTCGCTGCGCAAACCCGATCAATTGGCCACCAGCGAAATTCCTGTGGTGAACTGGTCGGACGTTCGGGAAGTTCACATGCTGGCAACCGAGTTTGCCTTTTCTCCGAACGATCCTGTGTTCAAGGCCGGAGTCCCTTATCGGTTGTTTATTCGAAACGTCGGAGACAATGAACATGTTCTAAGGGGCGCGCATTTTTTGCGCGCCATTGCTGTTCATCAGGTCAAACTAACCGAGTTCACATCACACGGAAATGATGGTCATGTCGACAAGGCCATCGGACCCGACAATGCAGATGGTGTGCCTGAGATCCCGCCTGTCAAGCAGGGTGCCCGGGATCTGGTTGCAGAGAATAACGCCGAGGCGATAGCTGAGGCACAGGCCGGTAAACCAGGCCAGGAAGCCGCTGATCCCTTTGCGGCGAAGGGTGCAGATGAAGACGCCGATGAAGAGGCCGAAGACGGTGACGAAGGGGCCGCCAATCCTTTTGCTGCGAAGGATGAAGGCGAAACAGAAGAAGATGCTGAGGAAGCGGCAAACCCCTTTTCCGCCAAACCTGAAGGCGAAACAGAAACCGACGAAGCCAATACTGGTCAAGCGAGTACTGAAGAAAATGGCGACGACCAAGCCAGTGATGAAGAAATGGTTGCCGCAAAAATTGAAGATGACGGCATTGAGAACGATGACGACGCCAAAGACGACGACATAGGCGAGGCTATAAAGACACCGGCAGAAGAAGCGGATGATGACGATGACGTCGTCGCGGCGAAACCGGCATCCCCCGCCAAACCCGCCGTTAAAGAGGAAATTGACTGGCAGCCTTTGGACATCAGCCGCATTGCCATTCCGGTCGGTCGCGAGGTTTCAATTGAATTTGTTGCCGTGCGCCCTGGCACATATCGTATTCACAGCGCCGACCTGAAATACGCCATGACAGGTATGTTCGGCGAAGCCAAAATCGAATAATAGCTTCACTTGCTGGGCCTGAGATAACAGAGCCAATAGACCGCCGCCACCAACACACTGCCGCCCAGAATATTACCGATTGTAACCGGGATCAGGTTCGCCATAAAACCGGCTGGGGTCAGGGTCGACAAGGCCTCGGTTGTCAGACCGGACGTAGTTACGGTTGCCACATCCTGGGCCGCGACAAAGCCCACCGGAATCAAATACATATTGGCCACGGAATGCTCAAAGCCCAAAGCCACAAAGGCTGTGACCGGAAATATAACGGCCATAACCTTGCCTGGCACCGTGTGTGCGGCGAAGGCTAACCAGACGGCGAGGCAGACCAGCGTATTACATAACACCCCTCGGATCAGGGCTTCGAAAAAAGGCAGTTGAGTTTTCCCGGCAGCAATTTTCAGGGCCGTTACGGCAACATCTCCGCCGCCGATAAACAGCGTGCCGGACAAGGCCACCAGGGCAACGGCACCAAGGGATCCAACCATATTTCCGGCATAAACCAATACCCAGTTTCGCATCAGGGACGCCATGCTGACGTCGCCTGATGCCCAGGCCATAACGATCAGATTATTGCCGGTAAAAAGCTCTGCCCCACCAACGATAACAAGGATCAGGCCGAGGGAAAAGACAGCCCCGCCCAGCACCCGGGTCGGGCCAAAACCAAGGTCTGAACCGGTAACAGAAAGGGTGTAAAACATGGCCCCGAAGGCGATGAAACCGCCCGCCAAAATTGCCAGTGTGAAGGTCGGGATCAGGGCCATGCGGGCCTTGGCGACCCCGGCGGCTTCGACGCGTTTTGCCATCTCTGCGGGCTTGTAGGCATCGAAGGTATCGGCACCGAGATGATGGTCAGAAGGGCTATTTGACATGCGTTATTCTCCGGTATTTGGCGAGCATTTTGTGGCTTTTAGTGGTCATTTGTTACCCTGCGCGTAAGCTTTCAAGGCCTTTCCAGTCAAGTTTAATACCGTGTCCGGGACGCTCGGGCGCGGTTGCCAGGCCTTCGACGATCAGCAATGGTTCGGCAATAAATTTCTCCAGACCAAACCCATGGGCTTCCAGGTACGACGCGTTTGAGACGGCGGCCAGCAGATGCACATGCAAATCATGCACACCATGGGAGGTCACCTGTAAATTTCGCGCCGCAGCCAGGGCAGCTACTTTCATCCAGACCGTCACACCACCGCAGTTCGATACATCAGGTTCGGGGTAGGTTACGCCGCCGGCGGAAATCAGATGATCAAATTCATGCAGGGAATGCAAATTCTCACCCGCCGCCAGGGGCACGCCGCCTTCTTGCAGGATTCGGGTGTGCCCGGCAAAATCATCAGGGATGGTCGGCTCCTCCAGCCAGACCAGATCGAAGTCGCGTAACTTGCGCGCGGCCCGGATCGCCTGATCCACACCCCAGCGCATATTGGCATCAACCATCAACGCAAAATCGTCGCCAAGGAACTTTCGCATTTCAGCTACCCGTTCGATGTCTTCGGCGGTGTTGTCACGACCGACTTTCATCTTGATGGCCCTGAACCCACGCGCGAGATTATCTTCGGTTTGCTTCAACAGCTGATCCAGCGGGAACAATAAATCGATGCCGCCGGCGTAGGCCTTGACCTTGTTGTCGGACCCGCCAAGTAACCGCCAAAGCGGCAATCCGGCGCGCTTCGCTTTCAAATCCCACAAGGCAATGTCGATAGCTGATATCGCGTGAACAGTTAGACCGCCGCGCCCGACATAATGAGAGGCCCACCACATCTGCATCCAGTTTTCTTCAACAAGGTCCGCATCGCGCCCAACCATCAAGGGGCCCAGGTCATCGGCGATCAACGCCCGAATGGCCGATCCCCCTCGCCCGACCGTGTAAGTATAGCCCACACCTTCGGCGCCATCCGTGTCGCGAACCCTAACGGTGACCAGCTCGAACGCCGTCATGTCACCATGGGTGGAGTCGGACAGCACCACGGGTAAGGGAATACGGTACTGATCTACCTGAATATTTTGAATATTGCCCATGATGTTTCCCTGCTGAAACCTGCTGTCAGAGTTTGCTCTTTTTTTTCGCCAATCTGCAAGACCTGATCTGGTTCCATGCCGCCTGGCCCCCTATATTCATTGGATGACAAACGCCGCAACAGACATCGAACCTGGTCCAGAAAAGCCTCCCCAGCAAAAAACCGAGGGTGGCATCCCCTTTGAACTGGTCTCGGATTTTGTGCCGTCCGGGGATCAGCCGGAAGCCATTGCGGATCTACTGGGTTCGATCAAGGACGGCGAACAGGACCAGGTGCTGTTGGGCGTCACAGGCTCGGGCAAGACGTTCACCATGGCCAATGTCATTGCCGAGACAGGCCGCCCGGCCTTGATCCTCGCCCCCAACAAAACCCTGGCGGCGCAGTTGTACGGCGAAATGAAAGCTTTCTTTCCCAATAATGCCGTCGAATATTTTGTGTCTTATTACGACTATTACCAGCCCGAAGCCTATGTGCCGCGGTCGGACACCTACATCGAAAAAGACGCCTCGATCAACGAACAGATCGACCGCATGCGTCACGCAGCCACGAGATCCTTGCTGGAACGCGACGACGTCATCATCGTTGCCAGTGTATCGTGCATCTATGGTATTGGTGATGTGGAAACCTACCAGCAAATGGCGGCCAAGATCGAAGTCGCACAAAAACTGGATCGCACCCAGTTGCTGCGACAGCTGGTGGAGCTGCAATATAAGCGCAATGACGCGGCTTTTGTGCGCGGCACCTTCCGGGTACGCGGCGATACGGTGGAAATCTTCCCCGCCCACCTGGAAGACCGCGCCTGGCGGCTTTCACTGTTTGGCGACGAAGTTGAAAGCATTACTGAATTTGATCCCCTGACCGGGCACAAAACGGATGCTCTGGAATTCATCAAGATATACGCCAACTCCCACTATGTGACACCCAAGCCCACGCTGAAGCAGGCCGCCATCAGTATTCGCAAAGAACTGGCCGCCCAACTGGAAGTTTTCCGCCAGCAGGAAAAACCGCTGGAAGCAGAACGTATTGAACAGCGCACCATGTTTGATCTGGAGATGATCGAGGCCACAGGTTCCTGCGCCGGCATTGAGAACTATTCACGTTTTCTGACTGGACGGGCACCGGGCGAGCCGCCGCCGACCTTAATCGAATATCTGCCTGAAAACGCTTTGATGATTATCGACGAAAGCCATGTCACAGTGCCCCAGTTGGGCGGCATGTATAAAGGCGATTTCGCCCGCAAATCAACCCTGCATGAATATGGCTTCCGGCTGCCCTCCTGCATCGACAACCGGCCCCTGAAGTTCGAAGAATGGGACGCTTTGCGCGGCCAGAGCATGTTTATTTCGGCCACCCCCGGCCCCTGGGAAATGGAGCGCACCGGCGGTGTTTTCGCCGAACAGATTATCCGGCCGACAGGCTTGATTGACCCCGTTTGCATTATTCGCCCTGTCGAACATCAGGTTGACGACTTGCTGGCCGAATGCAAAGTGGCATCCCAGGCCGGGCAACGGGTGCTGGTCACCACCTTGACCAAGCGCATGGCGGAAGATCTGACGGAATATATGCATGATGCCGGTTTGCGGGTGCGTTATTTGCATTCCGATATCGACACCCTGGAGCGCATCGAGATCATTCGCGATTTGCGCCTGGGTGCCTTTGATATCTTGATCGGCATCAACCTGTTGCGTGAAGGCCTGGATATCCCGGAATGTGCTTTGGTCGCCATACTGGACGCTGACAAGGAAGGCTTTTTACGCTCCCGTACATCTCTGATACAGACCATTGGCCGGGCAGCGCGAAATGTGGACGGCCGGGTTATCCTGTATGCCGATCGCATGACCAACAGTCTGACTGCCGCACTGGATGAAACCAACCGACGGCGGGAAAAACAGCAAGCCTACAATGCGGCCAATGGCATCACGCCTGAATCTATCAAAAAATCTATCGGCGACATTCTCGATGGCGTTACGGAAGGTGATTACGTCACCGTCGGCACCGGCGACGAAGGCGCACCGCATCTGGTCGGCAACAATCTGCAAACCCACCTGGCGGATATGGAAAAACGCATGCATGCCGCCGCGGCCGATCTCGAATTCGAGGAAGCCGCCCGCCTTAGAGATGAAATGCATCGTCTGAGAGATAACGACCTCGGTCTGAATAAACCTGGCTCGCGGGGAACAAGTTCAGCCGCTGGCGGTGGCACCAAAGATCGCGACGCCAACCGCCCTCGCTCGTCTGCCGGACGGCCGGGCACCCGACAATTGCGTGGGAAATCCAGCTCAGCCAAGCGGCTTTGATTTTGTCGTAATTTTGTTCTGACACCAAGGGATTTGGCCACCTGTTATTTCTTGCAGGGATATTTATTCATAGTTTTGCTGTACTCATATGGAACAGCTTGCGGTGGGGGCCGCAATTATTGGTGTGTAGGGGTATTTGAGACGATTTCTGGGGGGAACTGTGAGGGTTTTTTGGGTACAACGGATTTAACTCCACGTGAGTTGGAGTGTCTGCATTGGTGTGCAAAGGGTAAGAGTTCAGCCGAAGTTGGCGAGATTCTTGGCATCACCGAACGAACTGTCAATTGGCACATCAATAATGCAATTCACAAAACAAATTGTGTAAACAGGGTGCAGGCTGTAGCCAAGGCGGTATCACTGGGTATCATCAAAATCTGACTATTCCCGGCACCAATCAACTTCCGGATTCCGAATATTTATTCCTTCAGATCAACCCTCGGTCATTAGCAGGGCCGCCAGGTGATCTGGCTCCGTGACCATACAATCGTGTCCTGTGGGTATATAGTGAATCCGCCAGTTTGGCGCTGCTGCGGCATGTTCTGAAAAGCGGTCCATATAATCCAGACCCGATTGCGTGCAGCGGATGTAACTGAGGGATGCAACTTGCTGCCAGGCCCCGGTTAATTTCTGAGCATCCTCAAAAGTTGCCAGTGGATGCGCCACACATTTTCCATCTACCCATTGCGCTTTTTCAGGATCATCTACCCCGTATACGACGGCTGATATGGGCGGCAAACGCCAGCCATCATGCTTGTGGGCACGAGCCCGCAAATATTCGGCCCTTTCAGCAGTCTGATAATCCATCGCGGACCGTCCATCTTCGGGCAACAGGGCATCAACAAAAACCAGAGCCCTGATCTTGTCGGCGAGGGCATCCGCGACGCCGCCAATAACAAGACCACCATAGGAATGCCCCACCAAAATGACATCCTGCAAATCATTCCATTGGATCAAATTGGCGATGTCATTTATATGGGTCTGCAAACCGACCTCAGGACTGGCCAGGTGTACCCTGTCCCCCAGGCCCGTCAGACTGGGGCAATAAACCGTGTGCCCCTGGGCCAGCAGTACTGTCGCCGTATCACGCCAACACCAGCCCCCATGATAGGCCCCATGCACCAGAACAAAAATACTCATTGAAAAAATCCTTAACGATCAAATGTGCCTATCGAACGATCAACTGGCCTATCGAAATTTTGCCAAATTCAACACCAAATCCAATTGCACTTTGGATACTGGCCTTCGCCACTATGACGGAAAAAACGGGGCCGTCCTACTGGCGTCGTGCATTGCACGCAAATGCGTGACGGCCCGTATCCATCAGGCTTTTTTATCATGCTCCACATAAGTGATTTGCTTGCCGGAAAAGCAATCGGAACAAAGCTACCTTCAAAATATCATTCTAAATCTTCTGTTTGTTTCTCGCGAACATCGTTAGACTTCAATTTATTGAAATTACCCTGATCCGAGAATCAAATGGCACCCAAAAATAATCCGCTAAAGCTGAACAAGCTGCAATTAAAAACCCTGACCTTGTTGCAGGAACTGGCCAGTCACCCTGAATCCGGCACGCCGGAGCCGGATACCGGTAACGTGACCATTTCGACCTTCCCCAACCCGCACGGCGATCATTTTCATCTCGGCAGCGGTGTTGTGATGTCAAAGGATGCCAACGGCCTCAGGAACGAAGCTGTCTGGACGGCCTTGGCCCGCAAAGGCCTGGCAATCCCTTCCTTTCCCCTGGCGATCAAGTTGACACCTGCCGGACTGGGTTATGACACAGGCGCCATGTCTGCCATCCTGCACAAATCAGATCATTAGAGCATTTTCAATGACTATCAGGTCATTGAACGAGTCCTTGGAAACGTCCAACCTGTTTATTTCATACAATTTTTCAGCAAAACGTTATGTCTGTTTTCTCTGAGATTGCTCCAATACCTGTTATATTTGGCGCGACCAAATGCCTCATCATTTCTCCCCAGGGATAATTGTAGAATGTTCCTCCTTTATATATGAATGCTTGCCTAGATAACGGCTAAAATCACAGATAGGTTCAGGTGTGCAAGACTCGTTCAGTAACGATCGACCAGCAACAAATGATCGGGTTTCTCACCGTCTGCTGACAGCGGTCTGATATGATGGCTGGCATTACTGCCCTGTTGAAAATGATGGCCAGCTCGGCGCGCGATCTGGCGCCGATTGTTGTTGTTGTGGGCTTCTTTCAACTGGCCGTACTGCAACAGCCCCTGCCCGACATATGGGGGCTGGCTGGCGGTGTTCTGCTGGTGCTGATGGGCCTTACCCTGTTTATGCAAGGACTTGATCTCGCCCTGTTCCCGCTGGGCGAAAGTATGGCCGGGGCTTTCGCCAACAAGGGCAGCTTGTTCTGGATTCTGACATTCGCCTTCGCCCTGGGCTTTGGCACCACAGCGGCGGAGCCGTCGCTGACAGCCGTTGCCGCAGAGGCCGCCCGTATTGCGGCCGAAGGCAACGTGGTCGAAAACACCGAAGCCGCCCGGGCTGAGTATGCCCTGCTGCTGCGCCTGACCGTGGCCATATCAGTTGGCATTGCCTTGCTGGTTGGCGTGATCCGTATTCTCAAGGGCTGGCCGGTCCAGTACCTGATTATCAGTGGTTATGCCAGCGTCGTTGTTTTGACCTTTTTCGCCCCCGAAAACATTGTTGGCATTGCCTATGACGCAGGTGGTGTCACGACATCAACCATTACCGTGCCGCTGGTAACAGCCCTGGGCGTTGGCCTTGCCCATGTTATCAAGGGTCGCAATCCCATGATTGATGGCTTTGGCCTGATCGCTTTCGCCAGTCTGACGCCGATGATATTTGTCATGGCATTTGGCATGTTGTGGGCGGCTTTGTGATGGTCGAATTCCTGCTTCAATTTGGCCATACCCTGCTGTCGACCATTCTGGATGTGTCACCCATTGTGATCATTCTTTTTGGCTTCCAGCTGTTTGTTATTCGCCAGCCCATCAAGCGTTTGAAACAAATCATTATCGGTATGATTTACGTTATTCTGGGCCTCGCCCTGTTTTTGCTGGGCCTCGAAAAAGCCCTGTTCCCCTTGGGCGAGGTTATGGCCCAGCAGCTTACCGATCCTGCTTTCATTCACGGCGATGGCCCCATTCCGGAAATTGCCTATTGGAAAGACTATCTTTGGGTCTATGCCTTTGCCGCCGCCATCGGCTTTGCCACAACCATAGCCGAACCCTCTCTGATTGCCGTTGCCATCAAGGCCAGCGAAGTGTCCGGTGGTGCCATCAGTGTCTGGGGCCTGCGCATTGCCGTCGCCATCGGGGTCGCCGTCGGCGTCAGCCTGGGGGCCTTTCGCATTGTCACCGGACTGCCCCTGCCCTGGTTCATCATAAGCGGCTATATCGTGGTAATTATCCAGACCTTCTTTGCCTCAAAAATGATCGTTCCCCTGGCCTATGATTCTGGCGGTGTGACGACTTCGACAGTGACAGTGCCCCTGGTGGCGGCCCTCGGACTTGGCCTTGCGTCAACAATTCCTGGACGCAGCGCCTTGATCGACGGCTTTGGCCTGATCGCCTTCGCCAGCCTGTTTCCCATAATCTCCGTGCTCGCCTATGCACAAATTACAGCCTTCATGGACGCACGACTTGCCGCCCGGAAGGATTCCCCTGAAGCCTCAATCCCGCACAGAACCAAAGGAGAAACCTCATGAGGTTCAAACTAATAATTGCTCTTGTCGATGACGACTACACCGACACCGTTCTTGATGCTGCCCGCGAAGCCGGTGCTACGGGTGCCACCGTAGTGACATCAGCCCGCGGTGAGGGTGGCCAGAAAAAACAAACCTTCTTCGGCCTGTCCCTGACAGGGCAACGTGACCTGTGCCTGTTTTTGGTCGCAGAACAGTTGTCCAGGGATATTCTCGAAGAAATTGCCAGGGCCGGTGAATTCGACGAAAAACCAGGTGCCGGCATCGCCTTTCAGGTTAATATTGAGGACGCCGTCGGGCTGACATCGCAATTAGCTACAATTACGCACGAAATCGAGGATCAGATATGAATCATCCAACATACATCAAGGTTGCGGCTGTCATGAAGACTGAAATCCGCACTATCGACCCCATGAGTTCCGTCAGTGAGGCCATGATCCTCATGAGCAAAAACGGCGTCAGTTCCCTGGTCATCGAACGTCGCGACGAACATGACGAATACGGTTTGATTGTTGTCTCCGACATCGCCAAGGAAATCATCGCGGCAGGCCGCTCGCCAGACCGGGTTAATGTTTACGAGATCATGACCAAACCTACACTGACCCTGGATAGCGAAACGGATATCAAATACGGCGTCCGCCATCTGTCCAGATTTGGTGTCTCGCGTGGCCTGGTCCTGAACCATGACCGTGATTTGGTGGGCATTGTCACTTTGCGAGATATGGTTCTGGCCTATGCTGATGTGGTTGAAGGTATTCACGCCTGATTTCAGGCAATGCATTTCCGCTTTAAGCGAAATCGCCCTAACTGGTTGCAGGGATTATCGGCATTCCTATATAGAATATAGATGACAGTCGTATTGAGGTTTGTCATCTGGAGGTTTGTCGTCTGGAGCTTTATCCGGAGGGAGACAGACCCCGCATTCGCGGCACACGGAGTATCAGGCGTTTGATCAAGAACGGGAACCACTGTCGATGATGTATGCCCTGCTGGCTGGTGGCTTCATAATTCTGTTGGTCGGCGGCGATTTTATGGTACGCGGCGCTGTGGCCTTGGCCCAGAAACTGGATGTGCCGCCTTTGGTCATTGGCTTGACCATTATTGCCCTTGGAACGTCTGCACCGGAATTTGTTGTCAGCGTTAAATCCGTCCTGAATGACGCACCTGGCCTGGCCGTAGGTAATGTTGTTGGCAGCAATATCGCTAATATCCTTCTGGTGCTGGGTCTGCCTGCCATCATTTTCCCCATCGCCTGCACCGGCTCCTCTCTCAATCGGGACAATCTGGTCATGATTTTGACCAGTCTATTGTTCATTGCCTTTTGCTGGGGCGGCGTTCTTGTAACCTGGCAGGGGGCCTTGTTCCTGGCTCTGCTGGCAGGCTTCTTGATCCATGCCTATCGCGCGGCCCTCAGGGGTGATGGTGATTTGGCCGATGCAGAAGATGATTTCGACGGTGTTTCCGGATTTCCAACCAGCTTGCCCATATCCATACTGATGATCGTGGCGGGTATGATTGGCCTGATCGCCGGGGCCCAGATGCTGGTTGTGGGGGCCATCGACGTTGCCCGCACTTTCGGAGTATCCGAGGCTGTTATCGGCTTGACGGTCGTTGCCCTTGGCACCTCGCTGCCGGAACTGACAACATCCCTGGTTGCCGCCATGCGCAAACACGCTGATGTGGCCATCGGCAATGTCGTGGGCAGCAACTTGTTTAATATTCTGGGCGTCATCGGTGCTACGTCCCTGCTCATGCCGGTGCCGGTGCCGGCTGAAATCCTGAATTTTGATCTTTGGGTGATGTTGGCAGCTTCGCTTTTGCTGGTCCCCTTCGTCCTGCGCCGCGCCCCTATCGGGCGGCTGACAGGCGTTGCCTTTACGATTGCCTACATCGCCTATATTGGCTCTCAGTTTGGCGATCATGGCATTACCATGGCGGCCCTCATGCCCATTACGGGCGGCCAATGACCAGCCGGACAGTGACCAAACGACCGGCAGCCTTGATTACCGGCGCTGGCCAGCGCATCGGTCGGGCCCTGGCGCTGGCCCTGGCGCAAAATGGCCATGCCATTGCCATTCACTTTAATCAATCTCAAACGGATGCCTGGTCTTTGAAGGACGAGATTCTTGCTCTCGGCGGTGAAGTTGTCGTCGTTCAGGCCGATCTGGCGATTGAAGCAGAAACCGTCGGTTTGATTGATCGCGCCACTGAAGCACTGGGCTGCCCCTTGTCAGTGCTGATCAACAATGCCTCGACGTTTGAGCATGACGATATCAAGACCACGACGCGCGAAAGCTGGGACTTTCATATGGAAGCCAACTTGCGCGCCCCCTTTGTCCTGACACAGGCCTTTGCCGCGCAATGGCCAAAATCTGACGACAACAAGGGAAATATCATCAACATCATTGATCAGCGGGTCTGGAACCTGACGCCCGCCTTTGTGTCTTATACGCTCAGCAAAGCCGGGCTTTGGACCCTGACGCAAACCATGGCCCTCGCCCTCGCGCCCGATATTCGGGTGAATGCCATTGGACCTGGCCCGACACTTGCCAGCAGTCGCCAGACAGCTGAACAATTCGCAGCCCAATGCGCACCCTTACCACTTGGCCACGGAGCAAATCCGGATGACATCTGCCAGGCAGTACTGTATATCCTGGGCGCCCGGGCCATGACCGGACAAATGATTGCCCTGGACGGCGGTCAACATATGGCCTGGAGCGGCTATACAGCGAATAGTATGGCGGAATAGACGGCCGGAATATGGCATGGCGGAGACAGACATCATGAATGCACCACAAAGACTTCAATGCGGGACCTCACGCAGGATTTTTGTGCGCGATCTGATAATACCCGCAATGATCGGTGTGTATGACCATGAAAAAAACGCCCATCAGCTGGTGTGTATTAACGTGGATCTGACAACCGACGACAAAGGCGCAGCCCTGATTGACGATTTCAACAATACGGTTAGTTATGAAACCGCCGTCAACGGGATCAAAAAAATAATTGCTGCCGGACACATCAATCTTGTCGAAACACTGGCGGACAAAATAGCGGAATTTTGCCTGGCAGATGCCCGTGTTCACAGTGTAAAAGTCAAGGTTGAGAAACCCGACATCGTACCGGAAGCAGCCGGTGTGGGCGTGGAAATTGAACGATATCAAATGCTTCGCGTTGATCTGCCAGACGCAGGTTGAACATGAAGAATGTATCTAAAATTTGTCTCACTTGTGCACAGGGCCAAATAACCGGTTTTTTTTATACTTCAATTGGTGAAAAAATCATCTCTACACAGTAGATTTCCCTCTTGACTTTACTTAGTTGTTTAATATCAATAACTTATAATTTGTGCCTATTTTTTATGCAACCACGACAAACCTAAGGGTTTTCGGGGCCAGGACGCTGCGCACACCTGCTTACCCACAACCTTATCCACAGGAATCGTGGATAGCTTCACAGATGTGTTACAAACTAGTTACACATCAACGATTACCATATTGTTTATGGCCATAGGTGATCCAGGCTGCCCGGATTAAGCTCATCAAGTTCGATTATTCGCTGATGCTGGACGATAAAAACCGATGACAAACAAGGCCGCAGATAAATCACCTGATTCCAGTGCCTTGGAGGCTGAGCCAGGCGGGTCAGCCCCGACTGACAAATCTGTCACAACTAAAATTTCGGCTGAATCATCACCTGAATCTGGCGCAAAAGTCGTTGCCCGTTATCTTAAAACCCTGCCAGGCACCCCAGGCGTCTATCGCATGATGGATGAAAAGGGACAGGTTCTGTACGTCGGCAAGGCCAAAAACCTGAAGAAGCGGGTCGTCGCCTATACCAAGCCCTGGACAATCGGGGCGCGCATCTCGCGCATGGTGGCCGCAACCACAACCATGGAATTCATCACCACGCACACCGAAGCGGAAGCGTTGTTGCTGGAATCCAATCTGATCAAAAAGCTGAAGCCGCGTTACAACATCCTGCTGAAAGACGACAAGTCCTTTCCCTACATCCTGATCCGGGGTGATCATGACTGGGCCCAGATCACCAAACACCGGGGGGCGCGCAACAAACCGGGCGAATATTTTGGCCCTTTTGCCTCGGCCTCGTCCGTTAATGCCACGATCAACGCACTGGCCCGTGTTTTCCCGCTACGGTCCTGTTCTGACAGTATTTTCGATGCCCGCACCCGACCCTGCCTGCAATATCAGATCAAGCGCTGCACGGCCCCCTGTGTCGATCGCATTACGCCTGAAGACTATCAGTTGCTGCTGGATGACGCCCGGGCCTTCCTGAAGGGTAAAACCCACGACATTCAGGGCCGCATGTCCAAACGCATGCAAGAGGCCGCTGAAATCCAGGATTATGAAACCGCCGCCGTTCATCGCGACCGTATCAAGGCCCTGACCACTATCCAGGCCCGCCAGGGCATAAACGTGCAGGGCATCGATGAAGCTGACGTGATTTCAGCCTGGCAGGAAGGTGGCAGCACCTGCATCCAGGTCTTTTTCTTTCGCTCGGGCCAAAACTATGGCAACCGGGCCTATTTCCCTATTCAGGCCCGCGATGCCGAGGCCAGCGAAGTGATGGGCGCTTTCATCGGCCAGTTTTATGCTGACCGGCCGCCACCCAAAATGGTGCTGCTAAGCCACGACGTTGACCGGGCCGACCTGATCGAAGAAGCGCTGGGCGTACGGGCCGGGCACCGTGTGCGTCTGGCGGTGCCAAAACGCGGCGAAAAGCTGAAGCTGATTGATCACGCCCGCGCCAATGCCCGCGATGCCCTGGCCAGACGGGCAGCCGAAAGTGCCTCGCAGCGTAAATTGCTGGATGGCGTGGCCCGTCTGTTCGGTCTGGAACAATCGCCCAGTCGCATCGAAGTCTATGACAACAGCCATATCCAGGGCAGCCATTCCACCGGCGGCATGATCGTTGCCGGGCCCGACGGCCTGATGAAAAACCAGTACCGCAAATTCAACTTCAAAGATGAAAAACTGGTGCCGGGCGATGATTTTGGCATGATGCGCGAAGTCCTGACCCGGCGTTTCGCCCGCCTCATAAAAGAAGACCAGGACCGTTCCGCCGGGATGTGGCCGGACCTGATCCTCATTGATGGCGGTGCGGGACAGTTGAGCACCATTGAACAGGTCTTTGCAGATCTCGGCGTGTCCGGTGTCTGCCTGGTCGCCATCGCCAAGGGTCCCGACCGCAACGCCGGGCGAGAAGTTTTTCACATGCCCGGCAAAGCACCTTTCTCTCTGCCCTTGCGAGACCCCGTATTGTTCTTTTTGCAGCGCCTGCGCGATGAAGCCCACCGCTTTGCCATTGGCACCCACAGGGCCAAGCGCAGCCAGGCCATCCACAAATCCCCTCTGGATGGCGTACCCGGTGTCGGAGCCCGGCGCAAAAAGGCTTTACTGCACCGCTTTGGCTCGGGCCGGGCCGTGGAACAGGCCGGAATCGAAGACCTGGCCACTGTCGAAGGTGTCTCGCGCAATCTGGCGCAAAAAATATACGATCATTTTCACAGCAATAGCTGATCCGGGGCTGGATTCGGCGCTTTTGCAGAGTATGATCGCCTCTTGCATACCGCTCGTTTATGGACCCCTGACCGATCATGATCACCAGCCTGCCAAATCTGCTCACCCTTTCCAGGATTTTTGCCATTCCGGCACTTATCGCTGCTTTCTATCTGGATTCTTTTATGGGGAACTGGATCGCCTTTGGCATTTTTGCCGTGGCGGGTATTACCGACTTTTTCGATGGCTACCTCGCCCGAATCCGCAACGAACAATCCGTTCTCGGCCAGTTTCTGGATCCGGTCGCCGACAAATTACTGGTCGCCGCTGTGCTGATGTTGTTAGTGGCTTTTCAACGCGTCACCGATGTTTCCATTCTGGCCGCCATCGTCATCCTGTGCCGCGAGATCATGGTCTCGGGTTTGCGGGAATTCCTGTCAGAAATCCGCGTTGGCATGCCTGTCAGCAAGCTGGCCAAATGGAAAACCACGGTGCAAATTCTGGCCATGGGATTTTTGTTGACCGGTGACGCCGGAGATATCTTGCTGCCGATCGGCTGGACCCAAATCATTGGCATCACCTTGCTGTGGATAGCCGCCGGCCTGACCATATATACGGGTTATGATTACCTGCGCCTGGGCCTGAAGCACATGACTGAAGAACCCGTAATAAACACCGGTCTCCCAAACACCGACCTCAACGACGACGAATCCTGAAGCCTGACATGGAAATCTTTGGCATTGCTGGCTGGAGTGGCAGCGGAAAAACGACCTTGCTGGTCAAATTGATCCCGGAACTGACAGGGCGTGGCATCCGGGTTTCAACCATCAAACATGCCCATCATGGTTTCGATTTTGACAAGCCTGGCAAGGATAGCTGGGAACATCGAAATGCCGGTGCCACAGAGGTCATGATCACATCGGATAATCGCTGGGCCTTGATGCGGGAACTGCGCGACGAGCCTGAACCAAACCTGGCCGAATGTGCCGCCCACATGAGTGACGTAGACCTGCTGCTTGTGGAAGGCTTCAAGCACGAAAGCCACACCAAACTGGAGGTCAGCCGTCAGGCGACCGGAAAGGCGTTGTTACAGCCTGACGATCCCCATATCGTCGCTGTTGTTTGTGACGCCGCCTTGCCCCATATCAATGTGCCGGTGCTGCACATCGACGATATCACAGCTGTGGCCGATTATATTCTCGACTACACGGGTTTGGATGCAAAAGCGGGAGCAGCCTGAATGGTACAATTGACCGACGACTGCTTTCGCGGTGACGAACGCCTGATGCCGCTGGACGAGGCGCTGGCTTTGCTGGCCGACCGCATCATACCCGTTGTTGATCGCGAATCTGTTGCCTTGGCCGAGGCCGGTGGCCGGGTGCTGGCGGCAGATATTGTTTCCGCCCTGAACGTCCCGCCGCACGATAATTCTGCCGTTGACGGCTATGCTGTTCGTCAGTTTGACTTACCGGCGGACGGTAATGTCGATCTGGAGATTGTCGACCGCGCCGCCGCCGGTCACCCGGCATCAAAACCGGTCAGCGCTGGCCAGGCCGTGCGCATTTTCACAGGCGCTGCCATGCCCGAAGGTGGTGACAGCGTCTTCATGCAGGAAGATGTCGAGGCCAGTGAAGACGGCACCCGCGTTGTTGTGCCCGCAGGCTTGAAGGCTGGCGCCAACCGACGTAAGGCGGGCGAAGACATATGCAACGGTGATACGATCCTGACGAAGGGCCGCCGCTTGCGTCCCCAGGATTTAGGCTTGGCGGCATCGATTGGCACCGAATCTGTTCAAGTTTTTCGAACACTGAAAGCCGCCATCTTTTCCACCGGCGACGAAGTCCGCGAACCCGGTCAGCCTCTGGCGGCTGGTGACATTTACGATGCCAACCGCTTTGTGCTGCGCGGCCTGATCGAAAAGCTGGGCGTTGTCGTCACGGATCTTGGTATCCTGCCTGACGACGAAGCCACCATCCGCGCCGCCCTGGAAAAAGCGTCCCATGAACACGACGTTATTCTCACTTCTGGTGGCGTGTCGGTGGGTGAAGAAGATCATATTAAACCGGCGGTCGAGGCTTTGGGCTCGTTACATTTCTGGCGACTGGCGGTCAAGCCTGGCCGCCCTGTAGCTCTTGGCCAGGTGGGCAAAGTGCCCTTCGTTGGCCTGCCCGGAAACCCCGCCGCCGCCATGGTGACCTTCTTGCGCTTTGCCCGACCCATGATCCTGCAACTGGCGGGCGACGCTGATACCACCCCCCTTATCGTCCAGGTCCGTGCCGGGTTCAGCCACAAAAAGAAAATCGGTCGCCGGGAATGGGTGCGGGCCAGCATTGCTGCAAACCAGCAAGGCCTGGCCGAAGCCCAAAAATTTCCCCGTGAAGGGGCCGGGATTCTCAGTTCCATTTCAGGCAGTGATGGCCTGGTAGAACTGCCGGAAGAAATGACACAACTGGAGCCCGGAGATATGGTAGACTTTATCTCCTTTAATGAGGTAGGCGCGTGAACATTCATTATTTTGCCTGGATGCGGGAACAGATCGGCAAGTCCGTGGAAACCGAATCTCCCCCGGCACACATCGACAATATCGACGACCTGCTGGACTGGCTGACAAATTTAAGCCCGGCCCATGCCGAGGCTTTGGCCGACCGGACAATTATCGGCGTAGCCGTCAACAAGGAATTTGTTGAACCTGGTGCAAAACTTGAGGATGGTGACGAGGTCGCCTTGTTCCCGCCCATAACAGGCGGTTGAGAGAGTCCTTTAGATGATCCGTGTACAGGCAGAAGATTTTGACGTGGGGGCTGAAATGGCAGCCCTGACCGGTGCCCGCAAGGACATCGGTGCCGTCGTCAATTTCATCGGCAAGGTACGTGACCTGGAAGACGGTGCCCTGTCAGCCATGACCCTGGAACATTACCCCGGCATGACGGAAAAGATGCTGGCGGACATCGAAGCACAAGCACTCGAGCGCTTTGATTTGCAAGAAACCCTGATCGTCCATCGTTACGGCAAGCTGGAACCGGGCGCGCAGATCGTTCTGGTCATCACTGCCTCCGCCCATCGCCAGGCCGCGTTTGAAGCTTGCGCCTTTTTGATGGACTGGCTGAAAACCAAAGCGCCTTTCTGGAAGCTGGAAGAAAGTGACAAAGGCCGTACCTGGGTCGAAGCCAAACAAGCCGACAACGACGCGGTAGATCGCTGGCAAGAGCAAAGCTGATGCAGGTTGACGCCAAAATAGATGCCACCGGAGAAATTTTCCTGGACCAGGCCGAGGCCCGCAAGGCATCAAAGCGACTGGCCCCGGACGTGGTGCGAAGACTGACCAGATTGTCAGACAGAAAAGCGGCCTGGTCGTTAAGCAAAAACATAACCCTGGCCCTGGTGGGCATCGTGCCTGCCCTGCTGGTCTGGAACGTCTGGACGGTGTTGTGGGCCTTGGTCATTGTGCCGCTGGCGGCCCACGGTTTCGCCATCCTGTCACACGAGGCCGTGCATTATCGCCTGTTTTCCAACCGCACTATGAACGAGATTATCGGTCGCGGCTGTGGCCTGATCATCGGCGTTTCCATGTGCACCTACCGCGTGGTGCACCGGTTACACCATAACCATTTGTACGAACGCGACCTCGACCCCGACCTGGCGTTGATGGCGGGCTATCCGCGCGGCAAATTTTATCTTTTCAAAAAACTGCTGATCGACTTCACCGGTATTACGGCCTACAAAAATTACAGCTATTTTATGGGTCGCCCGGCGAAGAATTCCGAGACCAATACACGCGTCAAACCCCTGGACGACACATCACCAAAACTACGCCGCGACGCCAAACAAGACCGCATCATGGTGGCCGTCTTTCATATCACAATGTTGGTGCTGGCGGTTTCGACGGGTCTGTGGCGCGAATACCTGCTGCTCTGGCTCCTGCCTCTGGTCACCGTCTTCCAGGTTATCCTGCGCCTGCGTGCCGTCCTCGAACATGGTGCCGTGACCGATTTTTCATCCCCCCTGACAGCGTCGCGCACCAACCTTGCACCCACATTGGTTTGCTGGTTCCTGTTCCCGCACAAGGTCAACTACCACGTCGAACATCATCTCTATCCGTCGGTACCGCATTACAACCTGCCCGCCTGCCACCAGGCCTGCCGTGATGCCGGCATGTTGGATGGTGCCGAGGTCGTGCCCATTGGTGAAGCCCTGGGCAAGATTTTCGCGGACCGACCTGCGAAGGTTGTTGCGGTTTAGCGTGACCATAGCGGCCAAACTGCTTTAAGATTGCTTCGCCGATTCCCCAAACCTCAATATCCTCGTCATGCCCGGATCAAGTCCGGCATGACGATATGGGATGCTTTGACTACCCTCGCATCAACTCATCTTCAATAAACTCCATGCGGTCCTTGCCCCAGTAGAGTTCGTCGCCGACAAAGAAGCTGGGCACGCCGAAGACGCCGCGTTCCATGCCGCGGTTTGTGCTGTCGGCCAGTTCCTGGCGGACCTCGTCGCTTTCACTCAAAATTTCAAATTCTTCCGCATCAACACCTAACGCCGTGACGACGGGCCGCAATCCGGCATAGTTCTGAATGCTGGCATTATCACGCTCCCAATATTCCACAAAAAGGGCATCGATATATTCAGCCTCCAGGCCGAAGCGGCGCATAGCGAGGGAGCCGCGTAAGGCCCGGCTGGTTTTGATGGGGAATTCTGTGGGGATACGAAAGGGCAGATCATACCTTATAGCCCAGCGTTCAAGGTCCCGCTTGCGGTTGGCAATCTTGATGGCCGGTTCTTCCATCAGCACATAATTATGATGGCGAAAAACATAACCCAGATTAAAGGGATGAAAGATAATCTTCGTGCCTGTCTTCGCCAGAATCGGTTTGATTAAGTGCATGGCAAAATAGGCATTTGTACTGCCGATCTCCCAATACATTTCAACGGTTTTGTTACGCATAAGACCTCTCAGGTTGATTACAACTGACAGCATGCCACAAAAAAAGAGAGGCCGAAGCCCTCTTTTTCCGAAACCATATCAATCAACTGTCGGCCGGTTCCTGATCTTCGTCAGCCTCCGGGTAGCCCTCCAACTCATCAACGGCTTCCTCCGCCATTGCCCTCATCAGGACCTGTTCGCTATCCGTATATTGTTTGGCCGCATCAACCAGGTCGGCCATATCTTCGTCTGTTGACCGGGGTGGGTCGGCGAACATAGCAACTTCGTCAGGCACAGGAATATTTTCAATTTCAGTTGGTGGATGTTTGATCCCCGCCCAGTCCAATGCATCCTTCAATCTTGAAAGTTGTTGCTTTTGCTCATTGCGCCAGACGTCGGCTGGTTGGGAGTCCGATACATCAAGGAAGTCATCGCTGTAACTCGAAGGCAGACTGATATTGAACTTGTGTATTTCTTCAATGATCTGGATCGACGTGGCGCCATTTTCCTTCAGGTGGTCGTACAAATCCTGCCGTTGTTGCTGAACTTTCAGAATCGGGTTCCCCGGATCACCCATACCATAGCCATTCGAGACCTTCGAAAAATCTCCGTCAGCAATGGCTTTTTCAAAGACAGCAGATGGGATAAGCATGCCGTCTGTGCTGTGCCCCATTTGATAAGCCCGCTTGGCCGCATAACTTGAATCCGTAGCCAATTCAAGGGCGTCGTCCCTGGCGATCACATCTTCCGACCGCCGCACGTTGGACCCGCTTTTCAAAAAGATATTAGCCTCGGTTGCGAGAATATCCGCCAGTTCCTCTATTTTCTTCTGCCGAAGATTACCTTCGCCGCCAAAGTCACGTGCGGCCCAATAGCTGTCAGGCTGTTTGATCTCGTGTCGCACAAATTCCTTATAGATTTCCGCAGGCGTCCTGCCTTCTTCCGTCATCCGGTCATAGATGGCTTCGCGTTCTCTGGTCGCACGATCGAATTCTGCCTGGCGCACCTCGTGTCCGGCCTGAAATTCTGCCCAATCCTCAGACGAACCGTTTGCGGGCGGAATCTTGATCAATGAAAACATTCCCGATTTACCAGGTCCGTTCAAAAAACGGCCCCCAAGCTCGGGATCATCCAGCATCGATTGATAGTCAACTCTATGAAATCCAACTTTTTTGACCTCAAGCTTCTCTCCCTGCTCATTCAGCAGGTAGGTCAACGTGTCCGATGCAATGGCTGGTCCGGTCGTTTTCATGGGCGTGGCATCAGTTGTTTTATCAGTTGCCCGGGCGGCGCTCTGAGAAGACGAATTGATGTTCTCCCCTGTGTCTGCCACTTCATCAGCTGCCGTTGTTCTTGGTGGCTGTAGCAATGTTGAATATGGATCCTGGCCTTGAACTTGCATTTTGATTTCCCGTCACTTAAGTCCTGATTTGATCAGGATCTGTTTTATTGCCGGTTTTATTATGCAAGCCATGAGCCACTTTAACGACGCCCTCGCCAGCCTGTCGCCTCGCTTCGGGACTTGGAAGGCAGGCCTGGGACAAAGCTGCCTTCCCGCAAAGGTTTCGACATGGTTAACAAAAAGTAGAGCCTTGAAAAATACTTTTCCGCCTGTTTTTGTAACAGCAGATCAGCTCACCAGGGATCGGCAAAAATAGCCAGCTGCCCCCCTGAACAGGCAAGGAGTGCCTTTGCAGGGCGGAAGAAATTTCCCGATGACAAAAATCTGGCAGATAAAAAAAGGGAGGCCGAAGCCTCCCTTTTCAAAATATGTTGTCCAGGTCTATTCAGCAGCCATCGCGTGTTGGCGGACCAGACTGTCATAGTCATTCATCAGATTGCGGGTGATGTCCTGGACCTTGAAGGTCATGTCATCGATCTTGCTGATGGGGGTGACTTCGACGGCGGTGCCGGTGATGAAGATTTCTTCGGCGTCTTTGATCTCTTCCGGCATAATGGCCCGTTCGACGATTTTATAGCCACGGGCGCGGGCAAGGTCCATGGCAGTGCGGCGGGTGATGCCGTCCAGGAAACAATCCGGTGTCGGCGTGTGGATCACACCATCAAAGACAAAGAAAATATTAGCCCCGGTGCATTCCGCGACCTGGCCGCGCCAATCCAGCATCAGGCTATCCTGATAGCCTTCCGCTTCGGCGGCATGTTTGGACATGGTGCAGATCATGTAAAGACCAGCGGCCTTGGCAAAAACGGGCGCGCTTGTTGGAGGTGGGCGGCGCCATTCCGCTGTTTTCAAAGAGATGCCCTGCATACGAGATTCGGGCGAAAAATATTGTGGCCAGGGCCAGGCGGCGATGGCGACATGGATTTTTGTATCCTGGGCCGAGATCGCCATCATCTCACTGCCGCGCCAGGCCACGGGGCGCAGATAACCATCAGTGATGTCGTTGGCAGCCAGAACATCGATACAGGCCTGATTAATCTCGGCGACGGTATAGGGTATTTCCATACCCAAAGTTTTGGTGCCATCAAACAAACGTTCCGTATGTTCGTTCAGTTTGAAGATTTCACCTTCGTAGGCGCGCACACCTTCGAACACAGATGACCCATAATGCAGGCCGTGGCTCAGCACATGGGGGTGGACATCGCGCCACGGCGACAATTGGCCGTTGGACCAGATAAAACCATCACGGTCATCAAAACTTGGCGAAGACATGTCGACATTCTCCAGGATCGTCTATGCTAGGGTTGCAGTACCCATGACGGGCGCCGCAACCAAAGTGAAGGCCCATCACTCTTGGTTAGATTATTACGTTACACTGGGCCAAATGCGCAACAAAATAACGTTTGGTGCTGCAATACGTAACATTATGAGTTTTATATGTCAACATGACTGACATAAAGTCAAATGCCAATCCGCTGTTCCTGCGCGAAGAAGAACTGCGCCAGGGGATCGAACTGCTGTTTTACGCCTATCGCGACTTCACCAGTGACCCGGATGAAATTCTCTCGACCTATCGCTTTGGCCGTGCCCATCATCGTGCCGTGCACTTTATCGGGCGAAATCCGGGCATGACTGTGGCAGAACTGCTGGCCATTCTGCGCATCACCAAACAGTCGCTCTCGCGCGTATTGTCGCAATTGATCGACCGGGGTTTTGTTGAGCAAAAAAAGGGGGCTGAAGATCGCCGCCAGAGGCTGCTGTATCTGACAGAATCCGGTATTGATCTCGAACTGCGCCTCTCGCAACCCCAACAAGCCCGTGTGGCCCGGGCCTACCGTGAAGCCGGGGCCGAGGCCGTTGAAGGCTATCGCAAGGTTTTGATGGGGTTGATTAAAGATGATGATCGCGCCCGCATCAAAAAGACTTTCCGTTAACGGATCGTGGCGGACGAACAACCTCATATCCTGGTTGTCGACGATGATACCCGTCTGCGGGAATTGTTGCGCGACTACCTGATGAAAAATGACTATCGGGTGACAGTGGCGGAACATGCCGACGATGCCCGACGCTATATGGTGTCGCTGCAATATGACCTGCTGGTGCTGGATGTGATGATGCCGGGCGAAACCGGTCTTGAGCTGGCGCAGTCCATTCGTCGCACCTCGGATGTGCCGATCCTGATGCTGACGGCTATGGGCGAAGCCGATGACCGCATCGCCGGGCTGGAGCATGGCGCTGATGACTACCTCGCCAAACCCTTTGAGCCACGTGAATTGTTGCTGCGCCTGCAAAGCCTTTTGCGCCGTTCTGCACCGCGGGAGCCAGCCCAGCCGATTGAGCCCCTGAATTTTGGCAACTTCCGCTTTGATGTGGTGCGCGGCGAGATGACCAACAACGGCGACATCGTGCATCTGACCTCCAGCGAGGTTTCCGTACTGCGGCTGTTTGCCAATCGCATCGGCATGACCATCAGTCGTCTGGAAATCAGTGAAAATGGTGGTGGCGGCAGCGAACGTGCAGTCGACGTGCAAATTGCGCGCCTGCGGCGTAAGATCGAACCCGACGCCCGGACCCCACGCTATTTGCAAACGGTCTGGGGCGAAGGATACATTCTCTGGACGGACTGACTTTGGACGGATTGATCGCAAGCTTCAAATGCTGAAACGTTTTCTGCCCACCACCCTTTTTGGCCGCTCGCTGGCCATCATGATCACGCCCGTCGTGTTGTTGCAAATCGTTGCGACCTACATCTTTTATGAGCGCCACTGGTATTCCGTCACCCGGCGCCTGAGCCAGGGCCTGGCTGGCGACATCGCCATGATCGTTGATTTGCACCGGGATACCAAAGGCGGCGATCTTTCTCAGGAACTGAAGCAGCGCATCTATCACAACATGCAAATCAGGGCACAGTTTTTTGGTAATGAAATTCTGCCAAACAAGCCGCCCCAGGTATCGGTCACCAACCGTATTCTTGATCAGGTCCTGGACCAGGCTCTGAATGATCGCTTCCAGCGCCCCTATCGCATGGACACCACCAGCTTTGGCCGTGAAATCGAAGTGCGCATCCAGTTTGCCGATGGCGTTTTGCAGGTGCTGACACCGCGCAAGCGTGTTTCCAGTCCGACAACTTATATTTTCATCATGTGGATGGTCGGGGCTTCGTTGATCTTTCTGGCCATCGCCGTTCTGTTTTTACGCAACCAGATCCGTCCTATTCGAAAACTATCCGAAGCCGTGGACCAGTTTGGCAAGGGTATCGATATTGCTGACCTGAAGCCCAAAGGGGCAACGGAGGTTCGCCAGGCGACTGTTGCCTTTTTGCGCATGCGCGACCGCATCCGGCGCCAGATCGACCAACGCACAGAAATGCTGGCCGGTGTCAGTCACGATTTGCGCACCCCGCTGACCCGCATGAAATTGCAGTTGGAAATGCTGGACAGCGATGCTGAAAGCGACAACCTGAAGGCAGATGTTGCGGATATGGAGCGCATGGTCGAAAGCTATTTGGCCTTCGCCCGTGGTCAGGACACCGAAGCCTCCAGCCGCTGCAACCTGGGTGACCTGGTAACTGACGTCGCCATGACGGTGCGCCGGGATGGGGGCAAGGTTGATGTGCAGCTGCCTGACAACATTTCAGCCGATCCTGATCTATTGCAGGCCTTCGTGCGCCCGGTCGCGTTCAAGCGCTGCCTTTCTAACTTGATGAGCAACGCCCAACGCTATGCCGAGCATATTCAGGTAACTGTCCGCAAGGACGAAGACTATGTGCATATCACGGTGGACGATGATGGCCCCGGCATTCCAGCAAACAAACGCAAGGACGTGTTCCGCCCCTTCCTGCGTCTGGATCAGTCCCGTAATCTGGAATCGGGCGGCAGCGGTCTGGGTCTGGCCATCGCCCGCGACGTGGCGCGCAATCATGGCGGGGACATCATTCTGGGTGACAGCCCCAGCGGTGGCCTCAGGGCATTGGTTCGATTGCCGGTTTGATCTGGATCGCCCCGGTTCAAACCTAAATGGTCAGAACAGTCTGCCGCCGTTCGGAACCTTGTGATCCGGTTGCAACAGAACAACTTCTCCCTTGTCGTCCGGTACGCCCAGCACCAGAATTTCAGACATGAACTTGCCGATTTGCCGGGGCGGAAAATTCACTACGGCAACGACCTGTCGGCCTACCAGTTCTTCTCTGGTGTAATAGATCGTGACCTGTGCGGAGGATTTGCGAACACCAATGTCATCACCAAAATCAACGCGTAATTTGTAGGCGGGTTTCCGTGCGTCGGGAAATTCATCGACGGCGATGATCGTGCCAACACGAACATCCACTTTCAAAAAATCTTCAAACGTTATTTGTTCAACCACTTTTCCCACCAAACCAAACGAAAGCCGATCATCCGGCTGCTGTTTGCTGATCCTCTTGCCGAAAGGAACGCTGCCCCTGAAGGCTCGATACCAGGCGGTCTGTCCTGGACAGGTGACGATCAAGTGCCGACATCGTGGCCGACATATCTTTGCTCTCGTCTTTCAACCATACCCGCATGGTCGCAATTATGATCACATCAAGACCTGCGGCCCTAAGGCGACCTTTCAGGCCGGACGAAGACACGCCGGCTTTTTCCAACATCCAGATCATTGATTGTCGACGTCTGGCCCCCAGGCAAATTGCCGCCACCGGATCATAGGGCAGGTCACGGGCAATCGCCTTGATGGCACCGCGCCAGGGCTGCAAGGCATCGAAGCGTTGCATGGCGACATCAAACAGTCTGTCCTTAACGGGTTCATCAGGATCAGCCGTGGTGTCATTGTCCAAAACCACCTGATCAACCCGCCGGACAAAATGGCTTAACAAAGCTGATTTTCCGGGCACCAATCGCTGCAACTGTGCAAGGCTCAATCCAGCTTCGTCCGCGATATCGCGCAAAGTCAGATCGCGCCAACCAAGTTGCTCAGCCAGCTTCAACATGGCATCCAGCACCTGATCCAAAGGATCAGCCGGAACGGCCTTGGCTGGCTTCTTCTTCGATTTTGTTTTACCTGTGTTTTCGACCATCATCTTCTGTCCTGTTCGGAAAATAGATAGCACTTTCTCCGCCCTTTTCCAGGCCGGAACTTCTTAAAACTGGAATTACTTATTGCATCATTCACAGATCAGGCGAGTTTGGCTAATGCCCGCGAGCGGTCAGCCGCCGCCGCCACAGCCCGTGTCATAAGCTGTTGCAAGCCATCACTTTCCGCCATCAAGACCTCTAACGCTGCCGCCGTGGTCCCGCCCGGACTTGTGACATTTTTACGCAATGTGGCAGCGCCATCATCGGCCTGCCGGGCCAGCTCCCCCGCCCCGCTGACCGTCGCACTGGCCAGTTGCGTGGCCATATCAGCAGACAATCCAGCTTCCTGTCCCGCCTTCGCCAGACACTCAATTAATAAAAAGACATAAGCCGGGCCACTGCCTGAGGTGGCGGTGACGGCGTCGATTAAACCTTCATCATCAACCCAGCCCACATCGCCAACGGCTTCCAGCATATCATTGCACAGGGTGCGTTGCGCGTCTGAAACATTTTTGTTGGGGCAAGCCACCGTAATACCGCGCCGCACGGCAGCAGGTGTGTTTGGCATGGACCGGACAATGGCCGCGTTGGATCCGAGGAAATTTTCAAAGGTCGAAATGGGCGTGCCTGCCGCGATGGAAAGGTAAACCGCCGAGGCTGTAAAACCGGCAAAGGCCGGGGCCGCGTCCGCCATCTGTTGTGGCTTGACCGCAAAGATCACCACCGCCGGGGCCAGATCAGCCGGCAAGCCAGCGGGCGTGTCATAGACGTTGACGCCCAGCTTCGCTGCTGCTGCCGCGTTGTCGGCGAAAGGCTCAACAATATGAACACTGTCGGCTGCCATGCCGCGATCCAGCCAACCGCCCAGCATAGCGCCGCCCATTTTGCCACAGCCAACAAGTAATACAGGTCCGGACATCGTATTTTCCTTTTTCCAATTTCCCCTTCCTGGGGAAATTGATTGACGCTCAAGCGCCGCTAGTGGCTTTGGACCTCAATGGTCCTTGTTAGCTCACAAATTATGATGTGTTGGTGACTAGCATTGTGCCGCCACAAACCCGTGGTTGCAACATGGATGGCAGACGATATGTGAGGCTTAACCTGCTTCAACCAGAATCGAATCTGGTTCATCTGTAACCAAGGATGTGACCACATCCCCGGCGCATGCGCCGCCCCAGCGGAGCCAGTGCCGAAGGCATACCTGGCGCGAGCTAAAACAAGTCTGCTCACGCCTCGCCGTGAGTCTCCAGCATGGCGGCGGCCAGGGCTTCATCGGCTGACTTGCCACCCCAGACCAGGAACATGAAAGCCGGGAAAACCCGCTCACATTCCAGCAAGGCGATTTCCACCAGTTCTTCAATTTGCGTTGAGCTGGCACCGTTGTCGCCGACCATCAAGGCCTGGCGAAACATCAGCATGCCGTCTTCAGCACACAGATCAAAATGCCCGATCCACATGCGCTCGTTGATTTTGGCCAGCAGCATACAGACATCGGCATAGCGTTGTTCGGCCACCTTCATGTCAAAGGCGCAGGTGAACTGCATGACGCTCAGGTCTTCGCGCCAGGCAAACCAGAGTTGATACTTGTTCCATTGACCATCCACACAGACGGCAAGTTCCTCGTCCGTCGGGCGCTCAAACAACCATTCGTTTGCGGAAACAAGCTGTTCAACAAGATCTAGCGGATTTGCTGCAGAAAAATCGAGTTCAGCGATACTCATGGCCACCCCCACTTTGCAGGTCTCGTCAGAAAGGGGATCAGCAGCAATCGGACTATCAGTATTATTGTGGCCAGGCTGCCCCAACCCACCCTGAGGGTTCGACGCCTGATTATCCCTGATCAGCCCAAACACGCAACATATTGCGCCCGCACACCCCTCAAAACACTATGGGGGGTAGACTGACACGACATATAGCGGAATTCAAGCGTGATATCGCTTGGGGCTGGTAGAAAGTTGTGGATAAGGTTGATTTGGTAAGGGGATACAGAATTGATGAGCCCTAATTTTAACGCAGCTCAGCCAAATCCGGTGCCTGGCACAAGCATCTTTGCGAAGCTGCCTGGCTCCGCATTTGGCGGATTTTTCAGGCACCAGCGTGGTCGATAATTTGATGGCCACAACAGAAACCGCCCATTGTTCGCGGGCTTTACCAACACCGACCGCAAAAGCGGAGCCAGGCACGAAGAATGCCAGGCACCGGTTTTCCTCTGTTTTCCTTCAATGAACAAAAAAACCCGCGCGAAACATACTTCGTGCGGGTCAGCCGGTCGGTCGAAATTTGTTCAGGGTTCCTGAGTATCATATTAATGTCTTTTATCTCCTGGTTCAGTATTTTGATCGCATCTGTATAAGGCTTGATTTCAATTTCGAGGGCATTAATTTCACCATCTAGCCTGTCTCTTTCGGCAATATCCCCCGAATTATGGGCTGCCTCTTTATCTTTCAGCAGGCCGCCTAACTTGGTCGTCAGCGGTAATTTTGCCCATTTAAGATCATCTCTTCTTTTTTCCTTTTCTTTGCGTCGTGCAATTAGTTCTGCCTTGCTTTCGCCAAAATATTGGCTCTGTTGATTGGATGAAAACCCATTCATTGTCTTGATCTTTCCATAAAAAAAGGCCGCGTAGTGCGGCCTTGGAGTATTTATTCAATTGCTGTGATTAGTCCGTAAATTCTAATTACCGATCATTGGAGCCTCCTTTCAGTTCAACCATTTCCCGATACATTCGAGATTTCACCATTGATCACTTTGACAAGCCAAATAAATTGATGCCAGTCCACTTGTAGATAATCAGAAGTCCCCGCCCAAAAAGATCGCTCAAGTCATTTGTGAAAATGAAATATTCGCGAATATTGCCGACCTTCCTGGGTCGCACGCCTATGACATCATACTTGCTGACCATGGATATTTTCCGGGGAAGAGCGTGGTTCCATGGGAAAAATACCGTATGCCCAACGCGGCCCGCAACAAGGTATTCATAATAGTAAATGTAAATACGCCCCGTACGAGAAACAGTTGATGCAATGCCGCCCGATAAGCCCCTGCCTTGAGGGGTAAGATATCGATGACAAAACATGTTATTTATTGGCAATCGCAATTCGGTGCGGTCGTCTTCGGCACAAGCCTGAACAACCGGGTCCACCAAAACCCTGGTTGTTACGTAGGGCTTATAACCGTCTTCAATGACCACATAATCGCCTTTGGAAATCTTCTCTGTCTTAGATACATTGTGGTCCCATTCAATAATATCATGTTTGCAAAATGCCGGGCAAACGACATTTTTTGTTTCGACGTGCATAAAAAGAACATGCCGATCCTGGTTCAGTGTGATGAAAATCGCGATGGCGCAAGGCAAAGCAAAAAACAGCAAAGGCTTCAGGGACCGACGATCCAGGTTTTTCCAATCCAGCGCCAACAGGAACCAGGTGGTATATTCAGCGATCTGCACAAATCTATCGAACAATACAGCGGGCAAAAAGTTCCGATTATCCCATTCGACTGGCTCATTTCGAAGCGCAAACCTTACGACCAGATAAAACACAAACAGCGACACTCCGAAAACTCGACGGCCAATCGACACCTGATGCAAGCCAGGCACAAGGATAAAGGCAGCCAGTTTGACGACATAATTCGCGCCCCTGACCAAAGTCCAGTCGGGCGTCATATAAGGTATCTTCGATTGCAAAAGTTCCATACCTGATACTATGCAGGGACCAGGCCGGGAATTCTGAATGTTTCTGTATTTTTGTTCGATGAGGGACGATTTAAAAACCTTTTCATGCCCCTCTGACACCTAACTCCATCACATCTTTTTGCACATTACACGTATTTTGTGGCTTTTGCTACCCATAAAACGTATATAATTCGTAAAAACAGTAGCCCGCCTGATTTAGCCTTCAAATCAGTCTGTTTTATCGGCGGCTTTCGCCTTGGCTTTTGATGGCTTCTTCGTCATTGCGGCTTCCATAGCATCCAGGCGGGCGCGCAGGGCTTCGTTTTCTGTACGAGCGGTAGCGGCCATGGCTTTGACGGCGTCGAATTCTTCGCGGGTGACCATGTCCATGTTGGCCAGGACGCGTTCGAACTGGTCGCGCAGGCGGTTTTCGACTTCGCCGCGCACGCCTTGCAAGGTGCCAAGGGCACCGGTGGCGACGCGGGCGAGGTCATCCAGCAGGCGATTATCGGTTTGCATGTCAGGCTCCTGAAGTCGTTATTATCTGTAAGCGCTAATATGGGCGTCAAAGGCAGGCTGGGCAAGGCCGCTTGCGGCGCATGTGTGCACATCCTATATATTCGACTTATACATTCGTGACGGGTGCACAACCACACCGCATTCATAAAGGTCTTTCATGCTGTTGAGTCTGCTCGCTGCCCTGCAATTCCCACAAATTGATCCGATCATTTTCCAGATCGGGCCGCTGGCCATTCGCTGGTACGCTCTGGCTTATATCGCCGGGTTGATGCTGGGCTGGAAATATATTGTGCGCCTGGTGCGGCGTGATGGCGACAAGGCCGCCATGTCGGAAGTCCAGGTTGATGACTTCCTGGTCTGGGCCACTATTGGTGTTGTATTGGGTGGACGCCTTGGGTATGTGCTGTTTTACCGACCGGGCTTTTATCTGGATAATCCCGGCGAAATTCTGGCTGTCTGGCAGGGCGGCATGTCTTTCCACGGCGGCTTGTTGGGCGTCACCGCCGCCATGCTGCTCTTCAGCCGCAAATATAAACTCAGTTTTTTGGGCGTTACCGACCTGATTTCCATGGCCGCCCCCATTGGCCTGTTTTTTGGCCGCCTCGCCAACTTCATCAATGGCGAATTATGGGGCCGGACCAGTGATGTGGCCTGGGCCATGGCCTTTCCCCATGGCGGGCCAGCACCGCGCCACCCCAGCCAGATTTACGAATCCCTGTTGGAAGGCGCGCTGCTGTTCCTGATTCTGTGGTATTTACGCAACAAAACCGACAAGGCAATGCAGCCCGGGTTTTTGACTGGTATCTTCATCGGCGGTTATGGTCTGGCCCGATTTGCGGTGGAGTTCTTCCGCGAGCCCGATGCCCATCTGGGCTTTTTGTTTGCCGGGGCGACCATGGGACAAATGCTATCCCTGCCGCTGGTCCTGCTGGGGGCCTATCTGGTCCTCAGGGCCGCAAAGAAGGCCTGACAACCATGTCCGCTGACATCCATAGCCAGGCCCTGGCCAAACATTTTGCCGACCTGATCCGCGCCACAGGCCCGGTCACAGTTGAACGCTGGATGGCCGATTGCCTCGGCCATCCGGAACACGGCTATTACATCACCCGCGATCCCTTTGGCACCGACGGTGACTTTATAACAGCGCCGGAAGTCAGCCAGATGTTTGGTGAGTTGCTGGGGCTGTGGTGCGCCCAAACCTGGATGCAGATGGGCTCACCCAATCCCGTACGCCTGATTGAATTGGGGCCGGGACGCGGGACCTTGATGGCCGATGCCATGCGTGCAGCAAAGGCCCTGCCTGCTTTTGTGGATGCGGTCGACATTCACCTGGTGGAAACCAGCCCCGTGTTGCGCGAAAAACAAAAAGAGACCCTGAGTGGTTATCAGGTAAATTGGCATGACAACTTCGAAGATGTGCCACCAGGCCCGGCGCTTGTACTGGCCAATGAATTGTTTGACGCGTTGCCCATTCGCCAGTTCATCAAAAGCCAGATTTCCGATAAAGAAGACGTGACGTGGCTGGAGCGGCTGATTGATCTGGATCCGGAAGACGGCAGTAAATTTCGCTTTGTCGCCAGTCCAGGCCCCTCGCCTGCGGCATCGCTGCTAAGCATTGATCTTGATTACAACCCGGACGACAGCATCGCCGAAATGTGTCCGGCTGGATTGCGTCTTGCCCATACCATTGGTGCCCGCCTTGCGGTCCAGGGAGGCGCTGGCCTGTTCATCGATTACGGCTATGGGCAAAGCCAGACCGGCGACAGTCTGCAAGCCTTGCTGGGGCATGCGCCTCATCCTGTGTTGGAACAACCTGGCAACGCTGACATCACGGCCCATGTGGATTTTTCCATGCTGGCCCGAAGTGCAATGGAGGCTGGTGCCAGTGTTCACAAGATAATTGAACAGGGCCTGTTTTTAACGGCGCTGGGACTGGACCAGCGGGCCGCGATGCTGAAAAGCCAGGCCCCGACTGACGTGGTGTCAGAAATAGACGCGGCACATCAAAGATTGACCGCGCCAGACCAGATGGGCACCCTGTTCAAAGTGTTGGCCATCAGCCACCCCGACTTAGACGCCCTGGCCGGTTTTGAGGACATCACATGATCATCTGCGCCAACAATCTGGAAAAACTGCCGGGCATCCGGCACGGTTTTTTCACCCGCGAGGGCGGCGTATCGACAGGCATATATAAGGGACTAAATTGTGGTCCGGGCTCGAACGATGATCCTGATCATGTGTTCGAGAACCGCAATATTGTTGCTGCAAACCTGGGCGTGGCAGGCGAAGACCTTTGCTCGCTTTACCAGGTGCATGGCAGCGATGTGATGTTGATCCAGGGCGGCTATCCCGATGACCAGCGCCCGCAAGCCGATGGCATGGTGACCACCACCCCTGGTGTGGCCCTGGGCATTTTGACAGCGGATTGCGCCCCGGTTTTATTTGCTGAACCAGAAACAGGTGTGATTGGTGCGGCCCATGCGGGCTGGCGTGGTGCCCTGGATGGTGTAACCGATATGGTCATCGAAGCCATGATGGACCTGGGCGCCAGGCGCAGTAAAATCAGCGCCGTCGTTGGCCCTTGTATTTCTCAGGAATCTTATGAGGTCGGCCCGGAATTTCCGCAATATTTCCTGGACGAAGACGCGGCCAATCAAGAATTTTTCATCCCCGCCGCCCGCGCGGATCATTTTCTGTTTAACTTAAGTGACTATGTCCACATGCGCCTGGCTGAGGCCGGTGTCGGCCAGGTCGAAAGCCTGGGTCTGGATACGGGTGCCGACGAAGCCCGCTTCTTCAGTTATCGCCGCGCTACACATCGTGGTGAACCAGACTATGGCCGCCAGATCTCCGCCATCGCCCTCGCCCCGGCTCTGAATTAGGGCGATACCGGCGGCACGACGGGCTGGAATAATTCCGATAATACCCGCCCGACTTCCAGCAATCGTTCGTCTGAACCGGCGGGGCCGTCAATCTCAAGCCCCACAGGCAAGCCAGCACCATCTTGGCCGACAGGCACCGTCAATCCGGGAATGCCGGCGACACTGCCGGGGCTGGTATTGCGCGAAATGGTGGAGAAAACGGGCACAGTTTCACCATTGTGCATCATGGTCACATCTTCCCAAAGGGGCGGGGCTGTCATTACCACGGTCGGGAAAACAATCGCGTCCAGACCGTGGCCTGCAAAAGTCTGTTGAAACGACGTCTGCAATTGCGGTCGCAGATTGTTCAGGGCATCCAGGTAAACCGCTTCCGGGATCGGGGCCTCGTCGATCATGGCCGTGAAAATGTCCGCGACGTCAGGCGAAGCCAGACCAGCCCGCAAATCATCGAGCGATCCCAGCCCCTTGTCGGCCAGAAAGTTTGTCCATTCCCGCCGGGCTTCAAACAGGGCAATGGGAAATCCGGCAGCTTCATCCAGTTCGCCAACCCGGTCGACCTCGCAGTCGATCAAGGTGACCCCCGCGGACCGGATTGTTGCCAGTGCCTTTTGCGCCGCTTCAGAAACACCCGGCGACAGGTTTTCATAAAAGAAAGCGCGGGGGACACCGATCTTCAGATTGTCTGCGTTCATGCTTTGGCCATGATCTTTGCCAGCAGTTATCACCTGGTCAACGACCTGGATATCGGCAACACAACGCGCCATAATGCCAATCGTGTCGCGGGTCGGCGACAGGGGCAGGACACCCGTATGGGGATAACGACCCACGCTCGGCCGGAAGCCATAAACACCACAAAAGGCCGCCGGAATGCGGGCCGAACCGCCGGTATCGGTGGCCAGACCAAAGGGCACAATCCCGCCAGCCACAGCAGCAGCTGTCCCCCCACTGCTACCGCCTGGTGTGTGGCCCAAATTGTGCGGATTGCGCACTGGACCAAAGCCGCCATTGTTGCTGGTCACACCAAAACCCAGCTCGTGCATATTGGCCTTGCCCAGCAACGTCGCCCCGGCCTTACGTAACCTTTTGACAACCTCAGCATCCTGCGTTGGCTGATAGTCCTTCAGGAAAGGACAGCCACCTGTCGTGGGCAGATCGGCGGTCTCGATGTTATCCTTGGCAACAAAAGTCATGCCTTGAAGGATTTGATCGCCCGACGGACTGGCAGACCCTGTCTGATCAGCCGGCAGGGTACTGGTCAGACAGTTCAGCTTGTCCCGGCTTGTCATCCAGTCACCTTTAAACCACTCACAATACCAGCCGCATCTGCCATCATGCGTTCGACGATTTGCGCCGCTGGCTCCACGGCCTTGATCTGGCCCACACCTTGACCACTTAGCAGGGGCATTTCATCAAAGTCACCGGTAGTCGGCGGCATGGGTGCAAAGTTGGTGAAGCGTTGCAGGTCCATTTCCTCGCCGCCCAGATTGGTATGACCGACAACAGGTTCACCTGATGTATCCTCGGGCGCGTCCCCTTCACGGCCTTCATATTCAGCAACGACTTTGTTGCGCAGCACCCGCATGGGGTTAAAGCCCGGCATGGCCTTGCCAAAAATCCCGCTGAGGGTCGTATCCGTGCCTGTCGCCGCCACCAGTCTGGCTTTGTAATCATCATGGGCAAAGGCTTCGACACTGGCCACAAGGCGGGTGCCCACCCAGACACCATCGGCCCCCAGGCCCAAGGCACCGGCAACAGCACGCCCATCGGCGATACCGCCCGAGGCCAACACCATGGCACCTCCTGCCGCGTCAATGACTTCCGGTAGCAAGGTGAACAAGGGCATGGAGCCATAATTATGGCCACCAGCTTCACTGCCCTGGGCGATGACAACGTCAACACCACTGGCCACGGCTGTTTTGGCGGCCTCAACCGAACCAACCTGCTCCCAAATCTTGATCCCGGCGGCTTTCAGCTTGGCCAACATTTCTGCCGGTGGATTGCCCCAGTGAAAGGACACAATCGGCACCTGCTCCTCAACACAAACATCGATATAGGCAGGATCAGTGAATATGGTGATGAAATTGATGTTAAAGGGACCGTCCACGGCTTGTTTGATGCCCTGGATCATCATGCGCAACACATCCGGCGGCATCAGGCCAACGCCCAGGGCACCGATACCACCCGCTTTGCAGACAGCAATACAGAGGTCTGGTGTCATGCCGACAAAAGCCATGCCAGCACAGGCAAAAGGATGTTTGACGCCATAGGCATCTGAAAAGCGGGTTGAAATGGTATTTTGAGACATCTGGTCTTCCCCATATTAAAAAATCTGTGTGGGAAGTGTGGCCAGAGGTCAAAGGCCGGTCTTGCACCAGCCTGCATATTTTTCGACTGAGGGTGCATGACGGTTTGCAGGCGTTGACGCTGGCCCGCCTTCAACGCCAGAATACCGCCATGAAGAGTGAAGGAACGCAAAGCTGGACCACAGGCGCAGTCCGGGAAAGTGAGCGCTTTGACTATTGGCGTGAGGTGGTCTGCGAGACGTTTGTCGAGCTGGACCCCCGCCCCCTGCATCAAAGCCGCTTTTATGGCGAAGTTGAAGCTTCCCGGGTTGGTGATTTCGGCATTGCACAAATTGCGGCCAGCGCCCAGAAAGTAGTGCGTTCACGGCGTGAGATTTCCCGCGCCAACAATCCCTGTTATTTCCTCAATATTCAGTTGGAAGGCAGCGGCCTGACGGCCCAGGGCGGTCGTGAAAGTGTCCTGGTGCCAAGCGATATGGTGCTGCTGGATGCCACCCGCCCCTTTGAGATGACCTTTAATGATCGTTTCAGCCAGATGTCCCTGACGATTTCCGATAGTGTTATCGGGCAGCTTCCGCCTGCCGCACAAGACGACCTGGCCGGCTTGTTCATCAACCGCAATCTGCCTGAGGCCCGACTGCTGAAGAGCTATGGCAGTCTGATGCGCGATCAGGGCGATGTTGAAGATCATATGTTTGCAGACCTGATGACAAAACAATTGGCGGGTATCTTTCACCATGCCGTCAATCGACGTCGGGGCCTGACCCTGAAACAGGCAGATCATTGGGGGCAAAAGCTGCTGACAACCATCAAGGCGGCTGTGCGTCGGGATTTGGGCAATGCCGGCCATACACCGGCACGAACGGCGGATAAAGTTGGCGTTTCCGTGCGACTGCTGCATCAGGCTTTCGCCCGCAACGGCGAAACATTTGGCCGCTGGCTGCTGGCTGAGCGTCTGGATACGGCGCGCGGCGTCCTTGCCGATAGCCACAACGCCCACCAAAGCATTGCCGAAGTCGCCTACGCCCTCGGTTTTGCAGATCAAAGCCATTTTGGCCGGGCCTTCAAGGCCCGCTTCTGCCAAACCCCAAAACAATTCCGCAAGGCAGCTTTCAACGCCTGAATATGAGGGCCTGATCATGCATTATGCTGTTTTTATGATCGCCTTGTTACTGTTCGGCCTGCTGTCGACCTGCTTTTTTTGACCAAATATTGAGCAGATGAGCAATGAATCGAGATTCATTTGTTGGAATCAGGATTCAGCGCCGGTTCTTCGTTTACAGGCTGCCATCCGCCTGCTAAATTCCGCCGCGAAATTGATGGTTTGGGTCATTGTTGCAGGCCCGTGTACAGACCCGCCCGGGATGCCTAGCCGCAGTCCTCGCGGGCAACGAGGAATTCAGCATGAAAGTGCTTGCCGGAAACAGTAATCGGCCACTCGCCGAAGCTATTGCCGCCTGTCTCAATATTCCCCTCACAAAAGCCAGTGTTCGACGCTTTTCCGATATGGAGGTGTTTGTCGAAATTCAGGAAAATGTGCGTGGTGAAGACGTTTTCATCATTCAGCCGACATCCTACCCGGCCAATGACAACCTGATGGAGCTGCTGGTCTGCATTGACGCCCTGCGTCGCGCCTCAGCCCGCCGGATTACCTGCGTGGTGCCATACTTCGGTTATGCCCGCCAGGACCGCAAACCCGGTCCCAGAACACCCATTTCCGCCAAGCTGGTGGCCAATATGATCGCAACTGCGGGCGCCGACCGGGTTTTGACCATGGACCTGCATGCGGGCCAGATCCAGGGCTTCTTTGATATCCCCACAGATAACCTGTTTGCCGGTCCTGTTTTTGGCATCGATATCGAAAAGAACTTCAATACGGGCGATTTGACCTTCGTATCACCCGATGTGGGCGGTGTTGTGCGGGCACGTTCCCAGGCAAAAAGGGTTGACGCGGACCTCGCAATCATTGATAAGCGGCGCGAACGCGCTGGTGTCTCCGAAGTCATGAATGTCATTGGAGATGTAACTGATCGGGATTGCATCATTGTTGATGACATTGTCGACAGCGCCGGAACATTGTGTAACGCCGCCGACGCCCTGATGGAACAGGGTGCCAAATCGGTGTCCGCCTATATCACCCACGGGGTGCTGTCGGGGGGTGCTGTGGCTCGGGTCGCGGCTTCTTCGCTGGACAAGCTGGTCACAACTGACAGCATTCTGGCGACCGAAGCTGTCAGGGTTTCACACAATATCCGGCAAATTACAATTGCACCGTTGCTGGCCGATGCCATGAAACGCATCAGTGAGGAACGGTCGGTTTCCAGTCTGTTTGATTGATCTGCGATCTTTATTGATTTCTGATTGGACGTGACTGATTAAGCTGCCTGGCCACCTGGCCGGGTTTTTGAGCATTACAGGAACAGGAACCTGGTTGGCGGCACCCTTGGAGGCCGCACCGCAAACTGTTTCGTGGCTGATCTCTGGATCAGCGACCAGATGTCTGGGTAATGGAATTTTGAGGAGAATTTAAGATGGCTGAAGTTATTCAACTTCCCGCCGAGGCGAGAGAACGAGGCGGCAAGGGGGCCGCTCGGGCTATGCGTCGCGAAGGCAGGATTCCCGCCGTGATTTACGGTGCAAAAAAAGACGTAACCATGTTGACCATGGACGTGCGTCACGTTGCCAAGGAATACAACAAGGGTGGCTTCTTCAGTCGCCTGTTCGAAGTTGTCATCGACGGCAAGGCAGAACGTGTTTTGCCACGTGATTTGCAACTGCACCCGGTCACAGACTTGCCCATGCATGCTGACTTCCTGCGTTTGTCCAAAGGCGTCAAGATCCGCATCAACATTCCGGTGTCTTTCACCAATGAAGAAGAATCTGTTGGTTTGAAACGCGGTGGCATTCTGAACATTGTGCGCCACGAAATCGAATTCATGGTGCCCCCGGATTCTATTCCAGAGGCTATCGTTGTCGACATGGAAAAATGGGACGTTGGTGATTCGATCCACATCGAAGACATCACTTTGCCCAGCGACATCACGGCCACCATCGATCGTAACTTCACAATCGCTACAATCGCATCGCCGGTTGTCGAGAAAGAGATTGTTGAAGATGAAGATGGTGCTGAAGGTGAAGACGGCGAAGGTGAAGCCGACGGTGAAGCCGAAGGCGACGCAGAAGAATAGCCTTGAATCATGCTCCTGCTGGTTGGTCTGGGGAATCCTGGACAAAAGTACGAGCATAACCGGCATAACATTGGGTATGTGGCGGTGGACGAAATCGTTCACCGCCATTCCTTTGGCCCCTGGAAATCTCGTTTTCAGGGTGTAGTGTCGGAAGGCAGACTGGGATCGCAAAAGGTCCTGGCCCTTAAACCTGCGACTTTTATGAACTTGTCCGGCCAGTCGGTTGGTGACGCCATGCGCTTCTACAAGCTTGGTCTTGAAGATGTTGTGGTGCTGCACGACGAACTGGCGCTTGAACCTGGCAAGATGAAGGTCAAGGCAGGCGGCGGCAGTGCCGGCAATAATGGCATCAAAAGTATTACCCAGCATATCGGCCAGGAATATCGCCGGGTGCGCATCGGCATCGGTCATCCCGGTGATAAAAACAAGGTCTCGGGCTATGTCCTGCATGACTTTGCCAAAGCCGATCAGGCCTGGATTGATGACCTTATTCCAGCCATATCTGATGCCGCCCCCAAACTGGCGGACGGCGACGATGCGGGATTTATGAATGATGTGGCCCGGATGCTGAAACCCAATAACCACAAGTCGGCGCCCGACGGCGCGCCTTCCTGACAGAAGTGCCAAATAACCATAAGACGACGCCCGACGGCGCGGCGTCCTGATAGAAATGATTGTAGAGCAATGGGATTTACCTGCGGAATTGTCGGACTGCCCAATGTGGGCAAGTCGACCCTGTTTAACGCCCTGACAGAAACCATGTCGGCGGAAGCGGCCAACTACCCCTTTTGCACAATCGAGCCCAATGTAGGTCGCGTGGCCGTGCCGGACGAGCGTATCGAAAAGCTGGCCGCCCTGGCCGGGTCCGCAACCTTGTTGCCGACGCAACTTGAATTTGCCGACATCGCGGGCCTCGTTCGCGGGGCCAGTAAAGGCGAAGGTCTGGGCAATCAGTTCCTCGCCAAAATCCGCGAAGTCGATGCCATTGTGCATGTGTTGCGCTGCTTTGAAGACGACAACATTACCCACGTTGACGGCAAAATCGATCCCGTCGCCGATGCTGAAACAGTCAACACAGAACTGTTGTTGGCTGATCTGGAAAGCGTTGAAAAACGTGCGGATGCCGCTGCCAAACGGGCCCCGTCCGGCGACAAGGAAGCCAAAGCCTTACACAATGTTTTACAAAAGGTCCTGGTGGTTTTGCAGGATGGCCAGGCCGCCCGCACGGTCGATATTGACAAGGAAGAACAAAAGATTTTTGATGGTCTGCAATTGCTGACGGCCAAGCCTGTTCTTTATGTCTGCAACGTCGAAGAAGACGCTGCCGGTGAGGGCAACAGCCAGTCTGCGCGAGTGGCCGAAATGGCCACTGCAGAAGAAGCCTCCAGCGTTGTGATCTCAGCGGCCATCGAAGCCGAGGTCTCGCAACTGGATGCCGAAGAGCGCACCGAGTTTCTGGAAACCCTGGGTCTTTCGGAAACGGGCCTGGCCCGCATCATTCGTGCGGGATACGAACTTCTTGATTTGATTACCTTTTTCACCGTGGGGCCGAAAGAAGCACGGGCCTGGACCGTGCGTCGCGGCGCCAAGGCGCCCCAGAGTGCCGGTGTCATTCACACCGATTTTGAGCGCGGTTTCATTCGCGCCGAAACCATCGCCTATGATGATTTCATCAATGGCGGCGGCGAACTGGGAGCCAAGGACAACGGCAAAATGCGCGCCGAAGGCAAGGAATATGTCACCTGTGATGGCGACGTTTACCACTTCCGGTTTAATGTTTAGACATATAGAAATTTGACTTCCGGACCGCCCGCACCCCCTCCCGACCACCCAATGCAATTATCCTGTGGGTGGTCGGGAGGTGGAGCGGGCGGCTTGGCCATCAAACATAAAAAGGCCTTCCACAATGTATCTTGAAGAATACACCGTCGGCATGGAACGCGAATTTGGCAGCAAAACTGTCAGCCGCGAAGAAGTCATTCGCTTTGCAAAGGAATTTGATCCGCAACCTTTTCACATCGACGAAGCAGCCGCAAAGGACACCATGTTCGGTGGTTTGATCGCCAGTGGCTGGCACACATGCGCCATGCTGATGCGCATGTTGTGTGATGAATTCCTGATCGATGATGAAGGTAGCCTGGGCTCAGGCGGCGTCGATGAAATTCGCTGGAAAATGCCGGTGCGGCCAGGTGATACACTGCGGGTTCGTTCTTGTGTGACAGAGGTCCGCGGCAGTGAAAGCAAACCGGACCGCGGTATTGTGCGCTCCGACTATTCTGTGATTAACCAGGACGACCAGGTTGTCATGACAACAAAAAGCATGGGCTTCTTCCTCAAGCGTCCTGTCTGATCACACTTAATCTAACGAAACAAGGCCTTACCTTGCTTGTTGTGACATCAATCAATAATCTTGAGGCCATAATTCAACATCTGACTCCCAGGGGGGATTTCACATGAGCACCTCAACCATTTCTTTGACCGCGGCCGATGGCCACGAATTTGCCGCTTACGAATCCATTCCCACAGGTGAGATCAAAGGACGCCTGGTTGTCGTCCAGGAAATCTTTGGCGTTAACGAACATATCCGCGACGTCTGTGACCAGTTTGCCACGCGTGGCTTTCACGCCGTGGCCCCTGCCATGTTTGACCGCATCGAGCGTAACTTCGAAAAAGGCTATGACCAGGAGGGCATGGAGGCTGGCATCGCCATCATGAACGCCATCGAATGGGACGACGCCCTGGCCGATATTCAGGCGACCGTGGACCATCTGAAAGACGCAGGCCCTGTTGGCGTTGTCGGATATTGCTGGGGCGGTAGCATCGCCTGGCTGGCCGCCTGCCGCGTCAACAATGTGGCCGCCGCCGTTGGCTATTATGGTGGCAAGATTATTCAGTTCATCGAAGAGGCACCCAAATGCCCGACCATGTTGCATTTTGGCGAAAAGGACACAGGCATCCCGTTAACAGATGTCTTGCAGATCGCTGGCAAGCACGCCGCTGTCGAAGTTTTCACCTATCCCGACGCCCAACATGGTTTCAGCTGTGACGCCCGCGCTTCCTTTGACAAGTTTTCCTCAGACAAGGCTCTGACCCGCACTTTGCCATTATTCACGGAACATCTGGCAGGTTAAATGGTGGCTGGCACCATTTAAAGACCGGCGGGTGGGCGGGCGAATTCAATAACGACGCCGTTGGCATATTCCGGCGCGACACGCACCGTGCCGTTGTCTGAATGCGCATAAGGAATGCCAGCCGTGGTCAGGAAATCTGCAGCCGTATCCGGTGTGTCGACGTTCAGGGAAACACCCACGATATACGGTGCTTCAATCGTCTCATCAAGGCTGACATCAGGATAGATCAATTTTGCATCATCGCGGGTGACAAAGATCAAACTGGCGGAACCGGTAAAGGCGGCGAGAGAATCATCTGTCGGTGAACAGCTGCCTGCACCAAACAGTTTCTCATAAGGCGTTAACAAGGGTTCCGGGTTGTCGACAATCACGGTGATCGAGGTAATGCCGCGCGCGCCATTGGCATGCAGTTGCCATTCCGGGCGCCAGACCACAGCCGGGTCCAGGTGCTGGCAGACGAACATATTCATATCGGGTGTTGAGGCTTGCGGCAGTTTCACCAAACGGAAACGGGCATTGACGAGGTCACCTCCGCCCGGCATTTCCACGTCCCGCGACAGGTCGCTGATATCGTCGGGGGCAAGGCCAGCTTCGGTCAAGGATGTTTGGGCGGCACGGGCATCATCACTGGACAGGGCGACGCCAAACAAACCTTCCTTCTTCTTCAGGGCGGCTTCCAAACTGACGCTGGGTTGGGAGGTATCCACCAGGCCGATCAGTTCGAGATAGTCATCTTCAAACATGATGCAATAATTGGCCGTGCCCCAGCCTTTATGGCGGCCAAAGGGCGTCAGCGTGAAACCAAGGCGCGCCCAGATATCGCGCGCCGCGTCCAGATCACGTACCCCGACAAGGCCATGATCGATTCCTGTAATTGAATTTGCCATAACGTATTTTCGCCTTCTAGCGTGAACCTGTAAAGCCCGTCACCTGTGACCGATCATCGCAGGGAATTCTGGATAGGCGAAGCGGGCTGGCTATGCGATTAAATGGAGCTTTACCTCAAACTAGCGGCGATATTTCCACCATCCACCGTTAGGACGGCCGCCGTGGTTTTACGACCAAGGGCCAAATCCAGAAAGGCTTTTGCCACGTCATCAACAGTGACTTCACGCTTGAGTAAATTTCCATCACCAAGATACTCTTTCACCGTCAGGCCGCGTGCCTTGGCCCGGTCTTCCAACATGCCACCGGCAAAAATACCTGTATTCACCCGGTCGGCATTAACAGCATTCGAGGTGATTCCATCAACACCATATTCCAGGGCGTACTGTTTCATCAGGAACAGGGTCGCCGCCTTGGGCAAACCATAAGGGCCAAAATCTTGGCCGGGATTAACCGCCTGTTTGGAGGTATTAAACAACAGGGCTCCGCCCGTGCCCTGGGCCTGCATCACCCGCACCGCATTTTGCGCAATCGTTTGATGGGCAAAGAAATTAAGCTCGAAACTCTGACGCAGGACTTTGTCTGAAACCTCACCAATGCGGCCCTGCCAGGCCGCCCCGGCATTGGAGACAACGATATCAACACCGCCATAAGTTTTGCAGATATGATCAAAAGCCCGGCGCACAGCCCGCGCGTCCGTCACGTCACAGGCGATGCCCATAGCCGCACCAGCAATATCATCAGCCACACGCGCGACCGCTTTGGCATCCCGGTCCAGTACGACAACCGCAGCACCCTGGGCGGCAAACATGCGGGCTGTAGCTTCGCCGATGCCCCCGGCCCCGCCGGTCACGATGGCCACCCGTCGAGCCAGGGGGGCTTCAGCCCCTTTCGAAAGCTTGGCCTGTTCCAGTGACCAATATTCAATATCAAACATGTCCGTTTCCGGGATGGGCCGGAAGGTGCCGATGGCCTCGGCATCAGTGATTACATTCACCGTATTTTCCGCAATATCCGCAGCAACCGCTGCATCTGAGGCAGACTTACCCACACCAAACAGCCCCAGCCCCGGCACCAGAATGACACGCGGCGTGGTATCCAGTTCAACCTTGACCGCATCTCGTTTGCCATTGTGGCGGGCAAAATATTTGTGGCTGGTTGCGGCGAATTTATCGCAAGCCTTTTTGGTGGATTTGATGAAATCTGGAACATCGCCCGCGTCGGGAGCGGCCACCAGCAAGGGCCAGTTTTTGGTGCGGATATTGTGATCAGGCGTGACAACTCCGATCTGGCTGTAACGGGCCGCCTCCTTGCCATTCACATAGGTACGGATGGCCTTGTTGGTACGGAAATCCAGCACCATGCGTTTGGGTTCTGAGGCGCCATCATTATCCGCGATCAAGCCACGCAGGATCGGGGCAACATCAGCAACGGATGCAATCTTTTTGGGCAGAGCCGCGGATACAAATACCTTTTTGCGGCCCGTTTTCAGACGATCCTCCGCCACGGTCACCAGGCTGATCATACGTTCATAGGCTTCACGGGCTGTTTCACCAAAGCTGAAGATCCCGTGCTTCAGCAAGATCAAGCCTTCAACGTCTCGATTGGCCTCGTAGACTTCGGCAGCCTTGATGGCAAGGTCGAAGCCCGGCATGACATAGGGCACCAGGGCCGCGCGATCACCGTAAATATCTGCAGCGATTTTGTCGCCGTCCGGCTGATCCGTAACCGCCAGCACCGCCGTTGAGTGGGTATGGTCGATGAACTTATGCGGCAGAAAGGTATGCAGCAGAGTTTCCACCGACGGATTGGGCGAAGTCGAATCCAGCAAGGCACCGCGCTGGGCGTCGACCATATCTTCATCTGACAAGGCTTTGAGAGGGCGCAGGGCCTGTAGTGCATCAATACGTAAGGCTGGCAGGCCACGTGGTTCAATAGCCCCCATATCCCAGCCACTGCCTTTGACGCAGAGAACATCGATGGTCTTGCCGCTGACGTCTTTCATGCGAGTTTTGACAGATGTATTGCCGCCGCCATGCAAGACCAAACGGGGATCACCGCCTAGCAGTCGCGTTGTGTAAACCCGTAGTGCGAGGTCTTTGTTCACACCCTGGCGGGCGTAAGCTCCCACCATTTTTTTGGCTTCGGCCTCACGCCAGAGAGATTTCATAGTTGGGGTTCCTCAAGTAATGTTTGAATGCTCAAGCTCAATCGAAACGCCCTATGGATACTGGCCTTCGCAGTATGACGAAACGAAAAGTATCCTTTATCTGCGTTCTGGATAAAGGCCCAACAGACCTTCCGTCGATGCCTCGGCCACACCGCGTTCAGTAATCAGGCCTGTGACCAGGCGCGCTGGTGTCACATCAAAGGCATAATTAGCCGCCGGGGTTCCTTCGGCCACGATTGAAACAGTTTCCATGTTGCCAGTCGCCGTGCGTCCCCGCATTTCCGTAACCTCGGTCGCATCGCGCTGTTCGATGGGGATGTCCCGCACGCCATCCTTGATGGTCCAGTCGATGGTGGAATAAGGCAAACCCACATAAAAGGGAATGCCATTGTCGTGCGCCGCCAGGGCTTTCAGATAGGTGCCGATCTTGTTGCAGACATCGCCATTGCCTGCTGTGCGGTCGGTGCCGGTAATGCAAAGGTCAACCATGCCATGTTGCATCAGATGCCCACCCACATTATCCACAATCAGGGTATGCGGCACACCATGCTGGCCCAGTTCCCAGGCAGAGAGCGATGCGCCCTGGTTACGTGGTCGGGTCTCGTCCACCCAGACATGCACCGGAATCCCGGCTTCATGAGCGACATAAACCGGTGCCAGGGCCGTACCCCAATCAACGGTCGCCAGCCAGCCTGCATTACAGTGGGTCAGCACATTGACCGGCCCCTGTTTGCCCTTGGCTTCATAGATACCGGCTATGATCTTCGCACCGTGCTTGCCGATACTGTGACAATTGTCTGCATCTTCGTCACAAATATCCGCCGCCAGTTTCAGGGCGGCACCGTGGCGCATCGACACCTCTAGCGGCATCAAAACTTTGCGCGCTTCATCCAGGGCCCATTTCAGATTGATGGCCGTTGGTCGTGTCGCCAGTAAAGTATCGTAGGCCGCATCAAATTCCGCATCACTGGCCCCCTGCGCCATGGCCAGCACCACACCATAGGCCGCTGTGGCCCCGATCAGGGGTGCACCACGCACCAACATGTCCGATATGGCGACAGCGGCATCCTCAAGGGTCTTTAACTGAACAACCTTGAATTCGTGCGGCAGCAGGGTTTGATCGATAATCTCAATGACCGCGCCATCATCAATCGGCCAGATCGTGCGCCAGGATTTGCCATCAACTTTCATGTCTCAGTTCTCCGCCCGAATCGAAATAAAGGTTCAATCGCCCTCAAATTCACACAAAGTCAGGATCGGGATGTCGCGCTCAACAATTTTCGCCCGTCCACCCAGATCCGGCAGATCGACAATGAAAGAACATGCGACGACCTTGCCGCCTGCCTGCTGGATCAAATCGATAGAGGCACAGGCGGTCCCGCCCGTCGCAATCAAATCATCTATCAGCAAAACCTGCTCACCCGGTTTGATGGCGTCTGTGTGGATTTCGACCGTATCCGTGCCGTATTCGAGATCATATTCCTGACCGATGGTCTCCCACGGCAGCTTGCCTTTTTTACGCACTGGCACAAAGCCGACGCTCAACTGATGAGCCACGGCACCACCAAGAATAAAGCCGCGGGCTTCGATGCCGGCAACCTTGTCGATCTTGACTCCGGCATGGGGCTGAACCAGTTCATCAATGGTTTTGCGGAACCCGACAGGGTCCAGCATCAGGGTCGTGATGTCACGAAACATCACACCTTCGACGGGGTAATTGGGAATCGTACGAATTTTGCTTTTAATTGGCATGGGAATAATCGCTTTTGTTTAGATGAAAAAAATCAGAGCACACGCCCGGCGACGGCATCAAGGCGTTTGACGGCCTCAGGATCGCGGGCTTCGGGGGCGGTAATCATGGCAAATTCAAGGGCCCGATCACAGCCGTGTGGGCAAGTCTCCGGGCGGCCATTTGCCAGTACGGGGGCCACGTCCTTGACCAGCGAGCGGGCATTGTCCGCATTGCCTGTTAAAACCCGAATGATGTCAGCAACCTCAACATTGTCGTGGTCCGGGTGCCAACAATCGTAATCCGTTACCATGGCCACTGTGGCGTAACAAATCTCCGCTTCACGGGCGAGTTTGGCTTCCGGCATATTGGTCATGCCAATGACATCGCAGTTCCACGACCGATAGAGATTTGATTCAGCCAAAGAAGAGAACTGCGGTCCTTCCATGGCGAGGTACGTGCCCCCGCGCGAAACAGGAATATCCAGCGTTTTCGCCGCAGCCTCAAGATGATCACCAAGGCGAGCGCAAACCGGATGAGCCACCGAAACGTGGGCCACACAGCCTTCGGTAAAAAAGCTTTTTTCGCGGGCGAAGGTGCGGTCAATAAACTGGTCAATGACAACAAAAGTGCCTGGGCTGAGTTCTTCCCGAAAACTGCCAACCGCACTGACAGACACAAGATCAGTGACCCCTGCCCGCTTCATGGCATCGATGTTGGCGCGATAATTAATGCTGCTGGGTGATTGTTTGTGACCCCGGCCATGGCGCGGCAGGAAAACCAGTTGCACGCCATCCAGTTCACCAAACAACAATTCGTCCGATGGTTTGCCAAAAGGGCCTTCGATTTTTTCCCAGTGCGTATTGGTCAGTCCATCAATGTCATAGACGCCGCTGCCGCCCAAAATGCCGATCACTGGTTTCGCTGTATCACTCATGCCTGATTCCGGTGTGTAATTTCAGTCACAAAAACCTAGCATTTGCTGCGCTTTAAAAAAACGTTCAAGGACAAAAAAAGGGCCGCCGAAGCGACCCTTTTTCCGATTTAATGTCCAAATCAGTGCGCGTCGCGCCAGACCCGGCGTTTGACCAGCCAGAACAGGATTGTCAGGATGATCAAAAAGATCATCGTTTTCAGACCTGTGCGATGGCGGTCTTCCAGTTTGGGCTCGGCAGCCCACATCAGGAAAGCACCAACGTCTTTGGCCTGCTGATCGGCGGTGGCTGCGGTGCCATCGACATATTCAATGCCATCATCAGATAGCGGCGGTGCCATGGCAATTTGGGTGCCCGGGAACCAGGCATTGTATTCCATGCCTTCTGCAACTTCGTGACCCGCAGGCGCGTCCGAATAGCCTGTCAGCAATGTATAAACATAATCGGCACCGCCAACACGAGCCTTGGCAATCAAGGACAAGTCAGGTGGCAGAGCACCGTTGTTGCTGGCGCGGGCTGCCTTGTCATTGGCAAAAGGTGCTGGTAGAGCATCCGACAAACGGGCAGGGCGCATGAACATCTCACCATCGTCATCGGGGCCGTCTTCAGCCTCATATTCTGCCGCGACTGCCTTGGCCTGGGCTTCTGAAAAACCAATATCCAAAAGATTGCCAAAACGTACATATTTCAGACTGTGACAACCGGCACAAACTTCAGAGTAAACCTGATAGCCGCGCTGGACCTGGGCCCGATCATAGGTCCCCATGGGACCATTGAAGGACCATTTTTGGGTCTTCAGGGCAGGACCCCCACCACCGGAAGCGGCGGCAACGGTGGCTGTTAATACCAGAGCCGCAGTGACAGCAAAGATACGTGAAGCATTTTTAATAATCTGAACAGACATTATTTTGCCTCCTTCGCTGTGTCATCACCAAGCACAGAAGCCGCAATCGAATCCGGCAAGGGCTTGGGTTTTTCAAACCAGCCAACGATCGGCATCACCAGAATGAAGTGGGCGAAGTAGTATGCCGTTGCAATCCGGCCAATCAGGATAAAGGACCCTTCAGCCGGATTGGCACCGACCCAACCCAGGATCAAACCGTTCACCACAAAAATCCAGAAGAACTTGCTGTAGATCGGACGGAATGTCGCCGACCTTACACGCGATGTATCCAACCACGGGATCACAAACAGGATCAGGATAGCACCCAGCATCAAGGCAACGCCGCCCAGCTTGTCAGGCACGGCCCGCAGGATGGCGTAGAATGGCAGGAAGTACCATTCCGGCACAATGTGGGCAGGTGTAACCAGGGGATTTGCCGGAATATAGTTATCCGGATGGCCCATATAGTTCGGGTTAAAGAATACCCAGTAAGCCAGAATGATGAAGAACACACCGAAGCCCACAAGATCCTTGGTCGTGAAATATGGGTGGAACGGCAAGGTGTCTTTTTCGGATTTGACGTCAATGCCTAATGGGTTGTTGGACTTGCTGGTATGCAAGGCCCACAGATGTATGAACATCAAGGCAAAAATTACAAATGGCAGCAGATAGTGCAGGCTGAAGAAGCGCTGCAAGGTCGGCCCTGCCACGGAATATCCGCCCCACAACCATGTCGTGACCGCTTCGCCCACGATCGGTATGGCCGTGAACATGTTGGTGATCACGGTTGCACCCCAGAAGCTCATTTGGCCCCATGGCAGCACATAACCCATAAAGGCTGTGGCCATCATGGCGAGGAAGATCAGGATACCAAACCACCACAGCAATTCACGTGGTGCTTTGTAGGAGCCAAAATAAAGCCCGCGGAACATGTGGATGTAGACCGCCACAAAGAACAGCGAGGCACCGTTTGAATGCAAATAACGCATCATCCAGCCATAGTTCACATCACGCATGATATGTTCGACGGATTCGAATGCCATATCCGCATGTGGCACATAATGCATGGCCAGGACGATACCGGTGACGATCTGCAACACCAGGGCCACACCTGCGATGGACCCAAGGCTCCACCAGTAGTTCAGGTTGCGCGGTGTCGGATATTCGGTACCGACGGAATGATTGATAAACGAAAAGATCGGCAGACGGGTTTCGACCCACTGCATGACCTGATTGGTAACGCCAGGATTGCTCATGTCAGTGCCCTTTACCCGATCCGAATGTGAGAGTCGTCAAGGAAGATGTAAGGCGGCACACCGAGATTATTCGGCGCCGGGCCTTTGCGGATACGACCGGAAGTATCGTAGTGCGAACCATGGCACGGGCAGAACCAGCCGCCAAATTCACCTTTGACTTCGGTTGATTTCTGACCCAGCGGCACACACCCGAGGTGCGTACAAACACCGATCAGGATCAGCCATTCGGCTTTCTGGACGCGATCAGCATCCAGGGCGACGTCGGGCAAACTGGCGCTATCGTCAGTTATTGCTGTCGCGATCTCTTCGGCGGTGCGATGGCGCACAAAAACCGGTTTGCCGCGCCACATCACTGTGATGGCCTGACCGACTTCAATAGTTGAAATATCCAGTTCAGTGGAAGCCAGCGCCAGCACATCGGCGGACGGGTTCATCTGATCAACCAACGGCCAGACAAAGAGACCGGCACCTACTGCCGACATGGCCCCCGTCGCGATATAAAGAAAATCGCGGCGCGTGGCACCATCTTCGTGACCGCCTTCAGGCGTTGTGGTCGTCATCGATAGATCACCTTAATCATTATGATACTACAAATAGCTCAGGGCCCGGCAGACACGACCTTGCGGACGTGGTCCGGTGGACCCGCGAATTATGCCCGGATTTTTTGCATTAATTGAGGCCAATGTCCAGTGCCAGGTTGCTATTCAGGTCCCTGTTAAAGACGTATATTAGCCCTACATCTGTTGCCGTGCGGCAGTTTGACGCATATAGAACAGCAGATACAGTGGTTGAAGCTGACTTCAGGACCGAAATGCGAATTGCCATATACGAGCCAGATATCCCTCAAAATCTTGGGGCTATGATCCGTCTGGGAGCTGCCCTGGACGTGCCGTTGGACGTGATCGAGCCGTGCAACTTCCCCTTTGGCGGCAAACAAAGCCGTAATAAGCAAGTCCGCCGGGCGGGCATGGACTATCTTGAGCTTGTCGACCTGGACATGCATTCTTCCTGGTCTGCCTTCGAAACAACGCGCCAGACAACGAATTCACGCCTGGTGCTGCTCACCACATCGGGGGCGGTCGATTACCGGGACGTTACCTATCAGGCGACAGACCGGTTGCTGGTCGGCAGCGAGAGCAGCGGCGTACCTGGCTTTGTCCATGACGCTGCAGACATCCGGGTCTGTATCCCCATGAATCCGCCTGCCCGGTCTCTAAATGTGGTCAATGCCGCAGCCATGGTGCTGGGCGAGGCCCAAAGTCAAATACGTCGTCAAATTCGTCTTTCCGAGGAAAATCAAAATGAGTGAATTGGTTGAAGAGCACAAACAGACCGCCGAGACCTGGTTCAGGTCCCTGCGCGATCAAATCTGTGCTGATTTTGAAGCCATTGAAGATGAATATGCCGGCGATGCCCACGAGGACCTGGCCCCTGGCCGTTTTGTGCAGTCGCCCTGGCAGCGCACAAAACTGGACGAGGCCGATGGCGAAGAAGGGGGTGGCGGTGTGATGTCGGTGATGAAAGGCCGGGTTTTTGAAAAGGTCGGGGTCAATATCTCCACCGTCCATGGCGAATTCAGCGAAGAATTCCGCGAGCGCATTCCCGGCGCACAGGAAGATCCACGCTTTTGGGCCAGTGGCATTTCACTGGTCGCCCACATGCGCTCTCCCCTGGTGCCTGCGGTGCACATGAATACCCGCCACATCGTGACCACCAAAGCATGGTTCGGCGGCGGCGGTGATCTGACACCAATGTTTGTAGATGACGACGATACCCGTGATTTCCACGCCGCCTATCAGGCCGCCTGCGACAAACACGACCCCGCTTATTATACAAAGTTCAAAAAATGGTGCGATGAATATTTCTATCTGCCCCACCGTAACGAAGCCCGTGGTGTCGGCGGTATCTTCTATGATCAGCTGGACACCGGCGACTGGGACAAGGATTTTGAATTCACCCAGGACGTGGGCCGCGCCTTCCTGGAAGGCTACGCCCCATTGGTTCGCAAACACATGAACAGCCCCTGGACAGACGACCAGCGCGAATTCCAGTTAGTGAAACGCGGAAGATACGTCGAATTCAATTTGTTGTACGACCGGGGAACAACCTTTGGCCTGAAAACCGGCGGCAACACCGAAGCCATTCTGATGTCCATGCCGCCCGAAGTGAAATGGCCTTGAGGGAAACGAAGGCCGAATCATAAATCATAGTTACGCCCGGACTTGATCCGGGCATCCTGTTTATATTTATCTAATGTTCGGTCGTGCGACCAACCAGGGAAAACCGGTGCCTGGCATTCTTTTTGCCTGGCTCCGCTTTTCCAGCCGATATTTGCAATGCCTGTGAATAGCGAGTCATTTCGACGGAGTTCGCCAAGCCATTAGCTATCTTGGTGCATATAGCCTCCGCCAAATGCGGAGCCAGGCAGCTTCGTGAAGACGTTTGTGCCAGGCACCGGATTTGGCTTGGCATCGCCAGGAAACCGATCCACAAAAGCTAGTGCGAAGCTTCCAGAAAGCCGATGCCATAGGCGGCAAAAACGCCGAGGAACAGGGCGACGGTCAGGTTGAGTTTGTCGTGGCTGTGGAACTGGATTTCAGGCAGCAGGTCACTGAGTGAAATACAGATGAAAACGCCCGCAGAAAACGCGAGGGTATTGGCGACGATGATATTTTGCATATCGCCAAACTGGCCGGCCCCGATCAAAAACAGATAAGCGCCAATAGGGCACATAGTGGCGAAAACCAGGTTCATCAGGACTCTGGATTTCAGGTTCCAGCCACTGGCTTGCATCAGGGCTGAAATGGACATGGCATCCAGTGGCTTGTGCAGGACGATGGCGACAAAGACACCAAAGCCTGAAAGGACAACCGGCGCATTTTCCAGCGCGTCGGTCTGAACAGATGCGCCAAGGGCGACGCCATCACTTAAAGTATGCAAAGCAAGGCCAAAGCTGATGCCGACCCAACTGAGGCTGTGTACAAGCTTGTGGGCGCTGGCATGGTCGTCGCCGTGACAATGATCGTGGTCCAGGCTTTGGTTCAGCTCGACAGGATCATGCTGGTGGAAATGAAACAGGCGCAACAGCACAAACATAAAGAGCAAACCGGCCATCAACCACCAGACGGCATTGTCGACTGCGTGTTCGCTGCCAGCCATATGGATGGCATGGGGCAGCAGATGATAAAAGGCCACGCCCAGCATCAGGCCTGCCACAAAGCTCATCAAGATCTGGGTCTGGGTGTGCTTTAGTTTAATCAGTGACGGCAGCCAGCCGCCAACAAGCGACGCGACCACGATCGCGACAGAATAATAAAACAGTAAAAGTTCAATGCTCATGACAGAGGGCTTTATGGGAGTGAGGCTTCGGGCATGCTTAAGCGATTAGTTTAAACAGGTAAAGCAAAAGCCTGGATAGTTTCATTGTTGAGGAAGTTCGCTACGATAGACATATGACTGTTCACAACGTCCACAAAGAGGCATCCGAATGACTGACAGCTATACCGTAGGCGATCTTGTTGCCGAATTTTTGCAGGCTTGTGGGGTCGAGACCGCCTTTGGCGTGATTTCAGTTCACAACATTCCCATGCTGGACGGTATCGGCCGCCGCAACGCCATCCGATTTGTCACCGCGCGGGGCGAAGCCGGAGCGGGCCATATGGCGGATGCATACGGCCGGGCACGCAATCAATTATCGGTGCTGTTTACCTCGACAGGACCGGGTGCCGCCAATGCCGTGGGCGCGCTGGTTGAGGCCCGCTTCGCCGGTGCCCCCCTGTTGCACCTGACTGGTCAGACAGCCACGGCAAACCTGGGTCGGCATCAGGGCACCGTGCATGAGGTGGCAGATCAGTTGGGCATGTTGGCATCGGTTTCAAAATATGCCTGCCGCGTGACCTCACCACAAACAGCCTGGGGAACCTTGTGCCATGCAGCGGCCCAGGCCCTGACGCCGCCTATGGGGCCAGTCAGCGTAGAAATCCCCATCGATATCCAGCGCGCCACTGTGTCTCGACCTTCAGACCTGGATCATTTCAGCCTGCCCATTACAAGGCTGCCAGAACCCAAAGCCGATATGCTGGATAAAGTTGCTGACAAATTGGCGACAGCCAGGCGCCCCTTATTGTGGTGTGGCAATGGTGCCAGGTTTGCAGGCGAGGCTGTTGGCCGACTGGCGGACATGGGTCTGCCGGTGATGACATCCTGGCAGGGGCGCGGCGTCTTGCCCGAAGATCATGCCCTGTGTCTGGGTGGCCTGAACGGTACCGGTACACCCCTGATCGAAGCCTGGTTCAAAACTGTTGATATGATGCTGGTCGCCGGGTCACGTCTGCGCGGTCATGAAAACATGGACATGTCCATGGCCCTGCCTGACCGGCGCATTCAAATTGACGCCGACCCAACAGCCAATGGTCGAACCTATGACTGTGAAGATTTTTTGTGCGGCGATGCGGCATTTGTATTGGAACAATTGGCGGACCGACTGGAAGGTCGGCTGAAACCCGAAGCCGGTTATGCCGCTGAGGTCGTCGACCTGAAAGTCCGGACCATTGCCGCCTACAAGGACATGCTGGGCGACTATGCGTCTTTCCCCGATGACCTGCGGGCCGTAATGCCAAGGGATGCCTTGCTTGTGCGAGATATCACCTTGAGTGGCAGCACCTGGGGGCATCGTTTGTTTCCGATCTACGATCCGCGCAATAACATCTATCCGGTGGGCGCCGCCATTGGACCTGGCCTGCCCATGGGCATTGGTGCTGCCATCGCGGCATCAGACGGGCGCAAAGTCGTGGCCATGTGCGGTGACGGTGGCTTCAACATGAGTCTGGCTGAACTGCCCACAGCCGCCCAGGAAAATGTCGATATTGTTTTTCTGGTGATGAATGATGCGGGCTATGGCGTTATCCGCCACATTCAGGACGCCATGTATGGCAGCCGGCATTTTTATGGTGACGTCCACAGCCCCGATTTCAAAACCCTGGCTGCGGCCAGCGGCTTGCCCTATTGGCGTGTCGACAAGCCATCGGGTCTGGGCGACGCCATGACAGAAGCCCTGGCCGTCGCCGGTCCAGCCCTGGTGGAGGTCGACATGACAGTCATCGGCCCCTACCCCCGCTACTTCGCGCCGCCGCCACATGCAACTGATGGCGACTGACGCAAAGTTAAACCTCAGCTGCAGCTGGCAGCATTTTTGGCGCGTGGCGGTGCCTTGTCCAGAAGTTGCTTGATGATCCCCTGACTGGTCTGAGCGACAACGCGTCCAACCTCGCCTTGTTGGTTCAACATCACCAGCGTGGATTGACGACTGATGCGCAAATTCTGACTGACGGGCGATCGGGCGTGAGCATCCCAATCAACATAGACGAAGGCAATATTCTGGTCGTAGTTGGTGTTGGCAGCACGTAAATCCCCGATCACACGGACCTGGCGTCGACATGTGCTTCACCAGGAAGCGCCAAACTCAAGAAAGACAGAACAACCTTTTGCCAAGGCAGAATCCACGGCCTGCGGTGAATATGGTATTTTGGCTGCCGCCTGTACCGCGCCTGATAACAACAAGGGCAGAAACATCGACAGTGCCGCGATTACCGGCAACATCATCTTTTTCAAAACAAACCTCCTGGTAAAACTCAAATAAGCAAAACTCACAGGGAAACCGAGAAATCCTGTAACCATAGCGGCAGAATATCCAATAATTGCCCCTCCAGCCAATGGTCGAAGCCAAACAATATGGCCGCGCCAACGCACAAAAACGTGATCCCTAATAATGGCTTTGCTCGTTCCGCCAGCACACCCAACGTCTTTTTGCGGCGGATCAGGGCCTCGCGGGTGCCAAAGGCCAGGACGATTACAATGCTGGATACGCCAAGGGCAAAAGACGCCATGATAGCCCCGGCCCAAACGATATCCTTGCCTTGAGAGGCCAGTGAGATCGCCCCGCCCAGGGTTGGGCCAATGCACGGTGACCAAACAGCACCCAGCATGACACCCCCCAGAAACTGGCCACCGAGTCCCGATGTGCGGCCGGACATGTCGTCCTCCATAAGGCGCTCGTTAGCCCGGCCAGCAAAACCGGCTGTCGCGGCGGCAAAAGCGTCGCTAAACCGCGGAACCATCAGGACAATTCCGAAGCCAACCATCAGCCACGCCCCCGCTGTTGTCATCCAGCGCTGATCAATACCGACAGACGCCCCCAGAACAATGACGAACAAGCCCAGCACCACAAAAGAAAGGCTAAGGCCTGCTGCCAGCGCAAAAGGTCCACGCCTGTCCGCCTGCAACGATGACACCAGCACAATAGGTAATACCGGCAGAACACAAGGGTTCACCAGGGTCAATAATCCGGCAAGATAACCAAGAAATAGTTCTGGCAATGATTTCCCCTTCAGACATCGGTCTGCACGGCAGAGATAAATAATGAAACCGGTGACGAGAAATGTATACAGGACAGCTTGCTCGAGAGGCAGCGGCTGACTATCACAATTGTGAGATATCAGATAGTCTTCTGTTTCAGGGGGAAGCTGGCTTATGCACTGTTCAAAGTGCGATGCGGAAAACAAAACGGGACGAAAATTCTGCGGCGAATGCGGCGCAGTCCTGGAACGCGTCTGCCTGAAATGTGACTTTGCCAACGATCCCGGCGACCGTTTTTGCGGCGGCTGTGGCGCGGATATGGACGATGCACCTGACAAATCAACGACACCCACTTCGCCAACACCACCCGAGCCCGTTAGCAGCGAAGCCGAGCGACGCCAACTGACCATCATGTTTTGCGATCTAGTTGGTTCTACCGCCCTTTCCGAAGCCATGGACCCGGAAGATCTGGCACGTCTGATATCTGACTTTCAGGATGCCTGCACAAAAGCCATCAAAAAATATGACGGCTATGTGGCCCGATTGATGGGTGATGGCCTGTTGGTTTATTTCGGCTACCCCCTGGCCCATGAAGACGACCCTGAACGCGCCGTGCGTGCAGGCCTGGATATCGTCGAGACTGTTCCCAAAATCCAGTCGGCGCAAAAATTATCTGTGCGTGTGGGCATTGCGACGGGGCTGGTTGTCGTCGGTGATCTGGTGGGCGAGGCTTCATCGGCGGAACGAACTGTAGTGGGGGAAACACCTAATCTTGCCGCCCGGCTGCAATCCCTGGCGGAACCGGATACGGTTGTCGTCGCCCCCTCAACCCGGAAAATGCTGGGCGGTATTTTTGCCTTCAGCGATCTGGGCCGCCATGAACTAAAAGGCCTGACGGAGCCGGTGAACGCCTGGCGGGCAGATGGATTGCAACAAAGCGGCTCACGTTTCGAAGCCTATCATGGCGGCAACCTGACACCGTTAGTCGGGCGCAGCGAAGAAATCGCTTTTTTGCAGGAAAAATGGCACCTGGCAAAATCAGGCGAAGGGCAAGCCGTCACGCTTTCCGGTGAGGCTGGTATTGGCAAATCACGTATCCTCGAAGCTGTGCAAAGTTTTGTCGGAAGTGACGGTGCACCATCTTTGCAGCTTCAGTGTTCACCACATCACCAATCAACCGCTTTGTATCCATTTGTCGACTTTCTTGGTCGCGCCATTAGATCAAATCAAAATCAGGACCCGCACACAAATCTGAAAGAATTGCTGACAAGCGCCGACATCGAAATCCCCGAGGCCCCTGCCCTGATCGCCAAACTGTTACTCTTGCCAGACACAGATAGATATCCAGCTATGTCGGAGGACGCTCAATGGCAACGCAATGCGACGCTGGGCATTATTGCCGATCTGATATTCGGGCTGGCACAAAACAAACCCATGCTGGTTGTTTTTGAAGACGCCCACTGGATTGATCCGACATCGCTGGACTTGCTTGGTATGCTGCTTGATAAAACCCGCTCGGCGTCCCTCTTGTTCCTCGTGACATTCCGTCCTGAATTTGATCCGCCCTGGCATGGCATGGGGCATGTGGCACAACTTAATTTGAACCGCATTTCCCGCAGTCAATGTTCCCAGATCGTCGATAACATTCTGGCTCGGCAGAAAATCCCGGAACAGGTTCTGAAGCATATCCTGGAAAAAACCGATGGTGTGCCGCTCTATGTCGAGGAAATGACCAAGGCCATTCTCAGTTCCGGTCAACTTGCCGACATTGATAGCGCGTCCGCGACCCTGTCTATGTCCATCCCCAGCAACCTTCAGGATTCCCTGATGGCGCGCCTGGATCAACTGACGTCGGCCAAGGAAGTCGCCCAGGCTGGTGCTGTCATTGGCAGGGAATTCAGCCATGACCTTGTGGCCGCCATTGCCGGGCTTGGCGAAGCAGAATTATCATCGGAATTGGATAAACTGATCGAAGCCGAATTGATCTTCCGGCGCGGATGGCCCCCCAACCAAGTCTATGTATTCAAACATGCTCTGGTGCAGGATACGGCTTATTCCAGTCTGCTGCGAGACAAACGACGCACACTGCATAAAGCAGTTGCGATAACACTTGAGGCAGGCATCATTGCCAATTCACAAACCGAGCCAGAGACACTTGCCTTTCACCTGAGCGAATGCGGTGACGAAGCACGTGCCTCTGTTTATTGGGAAACAGCGGCGCGCCGGTCGCAGGAACGCCTGTCCCATACTGAAGCCGCCGCACATTTTGACAAGGCTCTGTCTGGCGTAGGACCCGACAAGGTTCGCGAGTTGCAGTTGTGTCTCGACCTGATTGCCAGTCAACGCATGCTCGGCGTGTCCGAACACACACTCAAAACGCTTGAGCGGGCCGAACCCTTGGCGCATGCCGACATCGACAAAGCGAACATTTTTGTCCAGTTCGGAAACTTGTATTTCCTGTCCGGCGAATCTGAAAAGGCGCAGGCGTCCCATGAGAAGGTCCTGGAAATAACCAGACGAACCCTTTTGCCTGAACTCGAATGCCGTGCTCTGAGCGGTCTGGTGGACGTTCACTATATGCGCGGGCATATGGTGTCAGCCCATCCTCAAGCTGAAGAATGTGTGGCCAGGGCACGTAAATATGGCCTGGACGATGTCGTCATCAACAATTTACCTGCCCTTGGGAACATCAGGTATTTGTCTCAAGGTCCACTGGCAGCCCGAGAGATTCACGAAACCGTCATAGCTGAGGCTGTCGGGTCCGACCAGTGGCGCGCGGAAATGATCATTCGTTTCAATTTTTCGGCCATCTCGGTCGATTGCCTGGAGTTTGAACCGGCCTTGGAGCACGCCAAGGCGTCGCTGGCGGCCTGTGAACGCATCGACGCCCTCGTTTGGATGCCTTTGATGAGACAGTCGATCTTGCGTGTACGCCATGCCATGGGGGAAAATGTCGCCACAGAGATGAAAGAAGTTACCAGGCAAGCGCTGGAAGTCTCTCCGGCCTTGGCTGGACCTTGGGTGTTGGGTGGATTGGCCCAGGTCGCCACGGACCCGGAAACTGTTCAGGATGCCTTGGAACAGGCGACAAAAATTTTTGCGGCGGGCTGCGTCGGTCACAATCAATTGTGGTTCTACCGGGATGCCATCGACGGCTTTCTGCGTTTTGGCCTTTGGGACAAAGCGACAGAATGTGCCAATGCCCTGGACGCCTTCACAGCGGCTGAGTCCCTGATCTGGAATGAATTTTTCACTGCCGGCGGTCGCGCCCTTGCCGATCATGGTCGTGGCCGAGGGTCACGGGACGAATTGCGCCGCGTTGCCGACATGGGCGAAAAACTCGGATTTCTCTATTCGGTTCAGGCCATCCAAACTGCCTTGCAGGACTGACCCGATTCGTTAACAGCCTGTTTGCAAGCCTCTTGCTGTTCGTCTGGACAACCCCTCTGTCCGCCTGATTGAGACACCCGATACCTATAGGTTTCTCTCTTCACAGGGCGAAAAGTATCGAAAATTTTTCAATTGCTTTTTCAGCTTTGATTCCGATCTGTTTTTCATCTGGTGCGGATGCGACACCAAATAGTTGACGCATTTGGATGTCTCCATAAAGCAGACCGGGCGGGTTTTGAAGGGGGATCCTCTATATCTTCAAAATCGATAATCCAGCGAGATATCCAAGAAATTATTCTGGCAACAAACTTCCTTTCAGGCCTCAATTCACACAACAAGAACTGATCACAGCACCGGTGAAGAACAATGTAAACAGCCGGGGACGGCATGTTTGGGAGGCATCAAAAAAACCCACCTTGAGCCACAGAAAACCTGACCCTAGAAAAACTGGTCCCAAAGGTTCCGAACATTATTCAGTGTTTATGTAACGTACTGGAAACACTTGTTACACCCGCGAAACCATTCCGGGGCCGTTGGAAATAATTTCGAAACAGCAGTGTGGTTATATCAACCATCAAACTCCAGGAACTTGTTCGGGTTTTCGGGACGGAACATTTGATATTTGAGGTTTAGCACGTGAGCACGATAGTAACTATTCTCGATCCAAGCATTTTGACTTTTCTCGGGGTTTCTTCCATCCCGGTAATGCTGCTGATCAAAAAAGGGACTATGGCGAGCATTGACAGGGGGTTTGTCTTCATTGTCATCGGAGCCACTATCCTGTCTGCCGCCACATTTATCGATTATCTGGCGAACGTTATTCTCGGCTTCCAGGTCAGGTCTATTATGTCGACCGGCATTTGGGAAAATCGTGGTCTGATATTGGCCGCTTTGTTTTATTTTCCCGGCACTGTAATGGCGGCCATCGGGATGTCCTCCTGGTTACCGGCCTTGCAACGGCTGGATCGGGAAATACTACGCCGCAAACAAACTGAAACGGAACTAACGGACCTGACACAGGAACTGGAAAGGCTCGCGATCAAGGCGGAAGAGGCAAATCACGCAAAGTCAGAATTTCTGGCTTCCATGAGCCACGAATTACGTACCCCGCTCAACGCCGTTATCGGTTTCACTGACATTCTGGGAATGGAAATCCATGGCCCGATCAACACCGAGCAAAAAGACAGTCTGGGTCATATCGAAATTGCCGGTCGCCATCTTCTGGAGGTCGTCAATGATATCCTCGATTTATCAAAAATTGAGAATGGTGAACTAAAACTCATTGAGGAAGTCATCAACATTGACGACACGATTGCGGACAGCTTTGCGATTCTCAAACCCCAGTTTGAAGGCAAAAAAATCCAGCCTCACATTGATCGAAAAACCGACATGACACATCTGTGTGCAGATCGGCGTATCGTCAAACAGATGCTCATCAATCTACTCTCCAACGCCATGAAATTTTCCGGACAGGGTGCCGCCATCAGCGTTCGCATAAGCGACCGGCAAGGTGCGCTTTCACTGTCAGTCGTGGATCACGGTATTGGAATGAGGCAGGATCAGGTCGATTATGTGTTGAAACCATTCAGCCAGGTTGAAAATGCCATGACACGCTCTCAGGAAGGGACGGGCCTTGGCCTGACCATTGTTAAGCAAATGGTCGAACTTCATGGTGGCAACATCCATATTCAGACATCACCCGGTTCCGGGACAACAGTCACGTTAACCTTCCCGGTCAACTGCATCTGCGGAGATACTTCCTTGTCGTCGCCCGATTTCGATCAAAATAATTCCAGTTTTCGTCCTTCAATTCCTGCTGTCATTTGACAGGCACAGGCCTTGCCAAGCTCTATGGGCCGTTCGAAGCAAGCATTTGAAAGCGCAAAGTCTCCGGAACTGGCAGCCGACATGCAGGCCTGGATAATCTCGATCGAAACGGGTGGCGCAGTGCACTGGCACGGTGGCCAGGGCTTTGCTATATTTTTCCGAACGGATTTAACAGCGGAAGGATTGAGACATGCGGGTCGGAATAATTGGCGTGGGACTGATGGGTCACGGAATCGCGCTGAACGTGCTGAAGGGTGGTTTTTCCCTGGTCATGATGGACCATCCCGGTAATCAGCCGTGCGACGATCTCATCGAGATGGGCGCCGCGCAGCAGGGCTCTCCAGCTGCGGTGGCAGCGGAAGCGGATCTGGTGATCCTCTGTCTCACTGGCTCACCACAAGTGGAGGCGGTGCTGACCGGGGAAGCCGGGGTGATCTCTGCGCTCAAGCCCGGGACCATCGTGGTGGACTGCTCGACTGCGCTGCCGGAGTCGACCGAGCGCATGGCCGCACTGGTGGCCGCGGCCGGGGGACAATTTCTGGACGCGCCGATGACGCGGCTGGCGAAGCAAGCGCATGAGGGAACGCTGAATATTCTGGTCGGCGGCGAGGCTGATGTGCTGGACGCGGCGCGGCCGGTGCTGGATACATTCACTGAAAATATCGATCATGTCGGCGGCGTCGGCGTCGGGCATCGCATGAAGCTGTTGCACAATTATGTCTCCATTGGCCATATGACGCTGCTGGCGGAAGCCGCAGCGCAGGCGGCCGAGGCTGGGGTGGAGGCTCAAGTCTTCGTCGATGTGCTGGCCAAAGGTGGCGGCGCCGGGGCGGCACTGGAGCGGCTGCGCAAGTGTATCTTGACGGGCGATGCAAGCGACGTCCCCTTCTCCATCGGCAACGCAATCAAGGATATCGATTATTATCGCGAGATGGTCGGCGACGGGACCGGGAGCCGGACCGTCGCAGACGGCGTCTCGGCAGCGATCGGGGCGACGGTGGAAGCAGGGCATGGGGACTCCTATGTGCCCGAGCTGACGCGGCTGTTTCGGGGCTGAACACCCCAAGCGGCCCGGTCATCTATCAATGCCAAGCCAGGCAACGCTTATTCAACCCCGAGCGCGTTCAACTTCGAGAGCGAGCAACCGAATATTCAAATCGTTGAATGACTGCCTGGGGTCATTGCCAAACGACTGGTATGTGATTTCCCATGCTATGTGATTTCCCATGCTATGTGATTTCACTGTGTCCGCTTTGCCTGAGAGAGCGGACATGTTTTACTGCTGATCACAAAATTCATCGTACACGGCATCAATATTCAGGAGATACCTAGATGGTCGCAAAGATGGCCGACAAAAAATCATGACTAACCCTCAATCGGCACCACTGGCCCCAATCGCTCCACTGGCAGGTGTGCGACTTGTCGCTATCGAACGGTTTGGTGCTGGTCCTTACGCCACAGCCCATTTTGCCGATTTGGGGGCCGATGTTATTCGCATCGAACATACCAAGGGTGGACTGGATGCAGCCCGACTGACGGGGCCCTTTTTTCTGGGTGAAAATGATTCGCTGTTTTACCAGGCATTTAACGGTAACAAACGTTCACTGACCCTGGACCTGAAGACCCCTGAAGGGCGCGAAATTCTCGAACGCCTGGTGGCTTCAGCGGATGGTGTGCTTGATAATCTGCGTGGTGATCAGCCGGAAAAACTGAAGACAACCTACGAACATCTAAAAGCCTTCAACAAAAAAATTGTCTGCGGCCATATTTCCGCCTATGGCCGCGAGGATGAACGCACTGCCTGGCCGGGCTACGATTATTTGATGCAGGCCGAAGCCGGATTTTTTTCCCTGACAGGCGAACCTGACAGCCCGCCCAGCCGTTTTGGTCTGTCGATGATCGATTATATGACCGGCATGACCATGGCTTTTGCCTTGCTGGCGGGCATTATGGCGGCACGCGAATCTGGTGAAGGTCGGGACGTGGATGTATCCCTGTTTGACGTGGCCATGCATCAGCTCACCTATCCTGCGGCCTGGTATCTGAACGAAGGGCATGTCACCAGGCAGGTTGCCCGCTCAGGCCATCCCTACTCCGTGCCCTCCCAATTGTGCAAAACGGCAGATGGCTGGATATTCATCATGTGCCAGACACAGAAGTTCTGGGAAATATTGTGTGCGCGCATGGGCCGGGAGGACCTCGCCCAGGATGACCGCTTTGCCCAAAGCGCTGACCGACATGAAAACCGCAGCGAACTCAGTGATATTCTGGATGATGTTTTATCGGCAAAAACAACAGCGGACTGGATTGATCTGTTTGCCGGCGATGTACCTTGCGGCCCGGTAAACGATATCGCCCAGGCTCTGGATAACCCCTATTTTGTCAAACGCGATGGCATTCGAACAGTGCCCCATGCCGACAAGCCCGAATTGAAAGTCGTGGCCAGCCCCATTCGCATGGGCGCGCCGGTGCAAAACCGGCCCGCCCCGAAGCTGGGTGCCGATAATGAAGATATCCTGCGTGAATTGGGTTTCGACGCCGAACAAATCAAAAAACTAAAAGACAGTGGCGTGCTCTGACAACTGGCTGAGCTTTAGAAATATTCCTCAACCAGTTTCCAGGCAGCATCGGCCCTGCCTTTGGCAAGTTCACCATAATTGAGCGCATCTTCCGACGAGGCATTGCCGTCCAGGCCGCGTTTGTAAACGCCCTGAATGATGGCTGTGCTGCGGAAAAGCGAGAAGATGACAAAATAATGGAAGTCCTCAATTTGATCGCGCCCGGCATAATGACAGTAGCGTTCGACAAATTCTTTTTCGCTGGGGATCCCCATGGCGTCGTGATCCAATGAACTGAATTCACCGACACTCAACACTTCGCCGTGGTAACTGGCACAGCAATATCCCAGATCTGCCAGGGGGTGGCCGATGGTCGACAGCTCCCAATCCAACAAGGCGGTAATCTTTGGCTTGCTCGGATGCGTGATGGTGTTGCCAGGGCGGTAATCGCCATGCACGATGGAGACGGATTGATCCACGGGTAAATTGTCAGGCAGCCAGGCCATGATCCGATCCATAGACGGAATTTCTTCTGTTTTCGACGCCTCATATTGTTTGGACCAGCGTGAAACCTGGCGCTCCAGATAACCACTGGCGCGACCAAAATCTTCGAGGCCTGCGGCCACGTAATCAACAGAATGCAGGGTGGCCAGAACACGGGCAAAATCATCAAAAAATTGGGTGCGCTCTTCAGGCATCATGCCCGGCAGTCCGGGATCGTGAAAGACCCGGCCTTCAACCATTTCCATGACAAAAAAGTCAGTGCCAATGATGTCGGGATCCTGGCACAAATGCAGGGCGCGCGGTACGGGAACATCACTGTCTTGCAAGGCACTGATGATGCGGAATTCACGGTCTACGGCATGGGCCGACGGCAAAAGATTTCCTGGCGGTTTCTTGCGCAGGACAAATTTTCGCCCGCCCGATGTGATTTGATAAGTCGGATTGCTTTGCCCGGCGGCAAACTGGCGCACATCGATATCACCAGCGAACTCAGCAATATGTCCACGCAAATAGTCCGCCAGGCGGGCTTCATCAAAGCGATGGGCCTCACGAACCTTTGAAGTTTGTACTTCGCCACCGTCGGTCATAATTGGCATCTCCGCTTAGCGACCACTTGAACTGGTGACACCACCGTCCACAGTGATTGTTTGACCTGTCGTCCAACTACCCGCCTCAGAGGCCAAATAAATCGCTATCCCGGCAATGTCTCTGGGCTCACCCAGCCGTCGCAGGGGTGTGCCTTCAATGCGATCATCTGCCATTTCCGGGTTTTCCCACAAGGCACGGGCAAAGTCCGTTTTGACCAGACCGGGTGCAATGCAATTTGCGCGGATATTATCCGGCCCCAGTTCGGTCGCCAGGTTGCGTACCATCTGCATATCGGCGGCCTTGGAGATACAATAAGCCCCGAGCGTGGCACTGCCGCGATAACCGCCAATAGAGGATACGATAATGATCGAGCCGTCTTTGCGCGTGACCATCTCCGGGGCCACCATCTGGACCAGCCAATGGTTTGATTTGATATTCACATCCATGACTTTTTCAAAGGCACTGTCCGGAATGGTCAAAGTCGGACCGTAATGAGGATTGGCGGCGGCATTGCAAACAAGGATATCGATCTTGCCATAAACCTTGCGGGTTTCCGCGACCAGGGCCTGCATCTGTTCCTTGTGAGAAATGTTGCAGGGAATGGCGACGGCCTCACCGCCTGTATCCCGGATCGATTGTGCGACTTCTTCACAAACATCGCCCTTGCGTGAGGTAATGACCACCTTTGCGCCGTGGGCGGCCATTTCCTCGGCGATGGCTTTGCCAATGCCTTTGGTGGATCCGGTGATGACAGCGACCTTGCCGGTCAGATCGAACAGGTTCATTGATGCGAGCTCCCAAAATAATGATACCTCTACAGATGCCATCCTTTGCAAAATCGAACAAGGGTTCGCCGGGCGAATTGCATTTGAACTGAATATTGTCGAAAATGGCACCACGTCCGGTTCCGGACCAATCGATATCAACCACCATGATCGGGAAAAGAATATGAAGCTGGAAGGCGTCCGCGTACTGGACCTTTCATTGTTCCTGCCAGGACCAATGCTGACACAAATGATGTCCGACCATGGGGCGGAAGTTATCAAGGTGGAACCCCGCGGCAAGGGTGAGCCCAACCGGGAAATTGATCTGAAGCGCGATGGTATATCCGTTTTTTTCGCCAACACACATCGCGGCAAAAAATCCATCGAACTTGATCTGAAGTCCGATGAAGGCAAGGAAATCCTTTATCAGCTGGCAGAAAAATGCGATGTCTTTGTCGAAGCTTTCCGGCCAGGCGTCGTCAAACGCCTGGGCGTCGACTATGACACTATTAAAAAACGCGCGCCCAATATCGTTTATTGTTCTGTTTCGGCCTTTGGCCAGGACGGCCCCTACGCAGGCATCCCGGCCCATGATCTGGCCACCGAAGCCTTGGCCGGCATATTAAGCGTCACCCAGGGACAGGATGGCAAACCGGCTATGCCCGGCATCGCAGCGGCGGACATCATTTCGTCCATGATGGGTTTGTCTGCTGTCCTGATGGCGCTGCTGCGTCGCAAGGAAACCGGTGAAGGTGATTTCATCGACATGGCCATGATGGATGCCCTCGTCAGTTCTGTGCCCAATAACATGGGATCTGTATTTGCGGACAAAAAACCGCCGGTGGTCAAGGACCAACGCCCATGGGGCGGCAATGCCATGTACAATATTTATGAAACAGCAGACGGCAAGTTTGTCGTTATGGGTGCCGCCGAATTGCATTTTGCCAAAAATGTGCTGGAAGCCCTGGGCCGTCCGGATTTGCTTGATCTTTGCCAGCCACCACCTGGCCCCAATCAGGAGCCTGTGCGCGAATTTCTGAGAGAAACCTTCCTCAGCCGCAGTCAAGCTGACTGGATTGAGTTTTTCAAGGATATCGAATGCGCCTTTGTCCCCGTACAGAATATGCGGGAAGCGATGGATGATGAACATGTGCACTACCGGGAGATGGTCCTGGTGGACAAACACGGCCACGAGCACATCGGCACCCCGCTAAAGTTCCTGAACGAGCCGGGTCAGCTCAATCTCGATTTGCCGGGACAGGGAGAACACAGCGAACAAATTATCCGTGATCTGGGCTATTCGGACGACCAGATCAAGGCCTTGAGAGAGAACAAGGTTATTTGATCCTAGCCGAGCCAAACTGGCTCATCGCCGCCCAGCGCAGGTGTGGGTCGGGACCAGTGTGGTGTGGTTTCGGAAAAACGAATGACCGGTGCCAAATGACGTAGATGGCCGTAGGACGTTTGAGAGTCCATCTGCCAGCCCACCGCTTCTTCTGCTGTGATGCCAAGGTCAGCATTCGGCACTTCAACCCTGCCCTGGCGTTCCAGCAACATAGCGGTCTGGCAGAGCGATACCTTGACGTGATAGCTGCCGCCTTCAGCGGCCCGACGGGCCAAAGCCAGCAGCGTGCCATAGGCCCCCAGATAGCCTGTGATATATTCACAGACATTGACCGGCAACAACGCTGGCCTTTGCATTTCGCTGTCCAGGCCATTGTCGTGGCAGAGCCCGGTGACAGATTGCGCCACTTGCTCCCACCCGGCACGATCCTGAAAAGGGCCGTGCTGGCCGTAACAATTGATTGTTGTGTAAATCAGGCCAGGGCGCAGAGCGGACAGTTCTTCCACCCCGAAACCATGCCCATCGAGCACGCCGGGGCGATAGCCTTGCGAAAATACATCGGCCTGCTGCACCAGCTCCTTCAACAGGGCGGCTTCATCCAGATTTTTGATATCGAGATAACAGCTGCGTTTGCCGTGCGATAAATCAATCACGAAATTTTTGATCTGGGGTACTGACCGGGCACCAACCATCAGCACGTCAGCGCCCTGTTCGGCCAGTGTTCTGGCAGCGACCGGACCGGCCAAAATGCGTGTCAGATCAAGCACCCGAATACCCGACAGAGCCCGGCCCTGGACGGGAAAAGGTTCTGGTGCACTGTCAGCAATCTTTTCAATCTCAACAACTGGCTGTGCAGCCAGGGCCTTGCCTTGTGGATGGGCCAACCATTCGGCAGGTGTCCGGACCCTGCCACCACAAGCCCCGACTTCGGCGATAGCATCTTCTAGTGCTTGCGCATCCCATTGGCGGACAGCGGCGCCAACGGCTTCCGGCGTGACTTCACATTTCAGAACATCTGCCACCCGTTTCTTCAGATGGGACAGACCAAAATGAGGTAGAAACCAGCGATCATCCCTTGTCGGATAAGGCTGGATCACTTCATAGGCCGCCGCCGCCGCAGGTGAGTTGCCCATGACCCGAAAATTTCCGTCTTCGTCGCGCCTTTGCAGGTGGGCAAAGCTGTGCAAGGCCGCTGCTGCCTGACGCACATTCACTGAAACCGTTTGGCTGCGTCCGGTCTTCATCTCATGGATATCCGATACAGCAACGCCGACCGCAGCCAGTACCGCTGCGCCGCTCTGTGCAACCCGGAAAGGTGTCGCATAGACAGGATCAACACCTTCGATCCCCACATCCAGCCTTGCAGGCAAGTTGCGAACCGCCATAAGCTCTTTGTAAGCCTTGTTCATAATTCGTTTTTCAAAAAGTTGAACCTACCTCTATTTAGTAAGATAGCTTTTAATTCAACGAATACATCACTTAAATCAAGAAATAACAGCCTGGCGCCAGCGACAACCAAATAGTGATTTCGACAATATGACTACATCAATCGGTGAACGCGGACTGAGATCTATCTACGAGGACTCTGCTGACCTGTTACTTCGCGTCAGCGAGGACGGGACGATTAATTACACCAATCTTGCATCTGTGAAACTACTCGGGCTCTCAACAGAAGAAATAGTCGGCAAGAACATTTCTGATATCACGCAGGATTTCGTTATTCAGGGCGAAAGACTCGACGAACAAACTGTCATTTTTAAAAACCATCAAGGTGAAGACACCCTGCTCGAAACCAGGTGGCGAAGCTTTGTCAATGATCCTGACATCGGCGGAATCATCGTCAGGGCACGGGATGCAAGTCGCAGCCGGGAACTGGAACGTGAACGGCAATATACGCTCGACCTGTTTACAGCGGCCTTTCGTGTCAACAATGCCATGTGTTCCATCACCGATCCCGAAAATGGCGAACTTCTGGACGTCAATGAAGTTTGGGTAGATACCCTTGGCCATAGCCGGGAAGAAGCCATAGGCAAAACATCACTGGAACTGAATATTTGGGGCCCGACTGAAAATCGGGACAAGGCCGTTGGAAAATTGCGTTCTGAAGGGCGACTGCACCACTTTGAGACAGATGTTTTTGCAAAAGGCGGAAAAAGCCTGACGGTTTCCATTAGCGCTGAAATAATTACTATTGCCGGCATTGAGCGCCTTTTCTTTTCTTCGACGGATGTGACGGAAGAACGCAACAGAGAAGCCATTTTACGTGAAAGCGAAGCCCGGTTTCGGGATATCGCAGAATATTCCAGCGACTGGTTTTGGGAACTGGACCAGGATTACCGGTTCACATTTGTTTCCCAAGGCGCAGATTTATTAGGTGATTTTGACCACACCAAATATCTGGGCATGTCCCTGCCCGAGCTTTTTACTTTTCCAGAGCAACCGCCGGGCGACAGGTTACTTGAACAAATGTTGCACGCCCGCCAAGCTTTCAAACGTGTCCGTCTTGAATTTGTCCCATCTGATGGCGATGTCAGCTATCACGAATTCAGCGGTAAACCTCTGTTTGACGAAACCGGGATATTCATTGGATATCGTGGCACCGGCACCAACACAACTTCTGAAGTCCTGGCCGAAGCAAACCGCAAGGCCACCGAGGAAAGACTGCAACAGGCTCAAAAAATGGAAGCCGTCGGGCAATTGACAGGCGGTGTCGCCCACGATTTCAATAATTTGCTGACTGTTATTCTCGGCAATGCAGAAATGTTGACTGAAACGCCAGAAAACAGCAAACAGATCACCGCCATCATGCAGGCTGCTTTGCGGGGCGGAGAACTGACAGGTAATCTGCTGGCCTTTTCACGAGCCCAGGTTCTCAATTCTCTGGATTTTCGTCTGGACGAGCAGTTGCAGCCAATGCTGGCAATTCTGCCACGTACATTGGGGGAGTTCATATCCATTACGTCCAAAACACAACCGGACCTTTGGCAATGTCACGCCGATCCCGGCCAGGTCGAAAATGCACTACTCAATCTTGCGATCAATGCCCGTGACGCTATGCCTGATGGCGGTCATCTCGAAGTCCTATATGCCAACCGGACAGATCAGGCAGGTGAGTATGTCACGATGACAATCAGAGATACTGGATCGGGCATGTCGGAAGAAATTCAGGAAAAAATACTGGAACCCTTTTTCACGACAAAGGATGTCGGCAAGGGCACTGGTCTGGGATTGAGTATGGTATACGGATTTGTTGAACAGTCCGGTGGGAAACTTTCCATTCAATCGACACCAGGTGTCGGCACCGCCATTGAAATCAGTTTACCCAGAGCGACACCCGAAGAACAAAAATGACCGAAACCCGTGCAACCCTGATTGGTGCGATCGCCGTTCTGCTGTGGGGGGCGTTGGCCCTGTTCACCACATGGACCGGATCAGTTCCGCCTTTTCAGCTCGTCTGCCTGACTTTTTCCATCGCTTTTTTGCTGGCATTATCAAATTGGATTATCCGGCGTGAGAATCCGCGGAAATATTTGCGACATCCCTTACCCGTGTGGATTTTCGGCATTGGTGGTCTGTTTGGCTATCATGCCTTTTATTTTCTCGCCCTGAAAAATGCGCCGGTTGTCGAGGCCAGCTTGATCGCCTACCTGTGGCCACTGTTAATTGTACTCTTTTCTGCCTTGTTGCCGGGGGAGCGTTTGCGCTGGTTTCATATTGTCGGCACTTTGGCAGGCTTGTCGGGAACTGTCGTCCTGGTCACGGATGGTGGTAGCGTTTCCTTCAAGGATGAACATATCGTTGGATATGCTGCCGCCTGTGCCTGTGCCCTGACCTGGTCCGGTTATTCCGTGCTCTCGCGCCGCTTTGAGCATGTACCAACCGACACTGTAGGCTGGTTTTGCGGGGCGACAGCCGTCCTCGGCGGCATAGCCAGTTTGATATTTGAAACCCCGGCCTGGCCAGCAGACCCCGCCATCTGGCTGGGAATTTTTCTGCTGGGCCTGGGGCCGGTTGGGGCCGCCTTTTTTGTCTGGGATGTGGGCATGAAGCGCGGCAATATTCGGGTCCTGGGTGCTGTTTCCTATTCAGCCCCGATGATCTCGACATTGTTTTTGATTGCCTTTTCAGACGCCATGGCGACGGGCGCCGTCTGGTTTGCCTGCCTGGCCATCGTCGGGGGGGCAATATTGGCAGCCAAAAACATGATTTTTGCAGAACCGAAAAAGGTTTGATCAAGATTGCCGGGAAAAAACTGCCTGGCTTCGGAAAAATCTGGTAACCCGGCCACTAATTGCCGCCCGGCAGAAGTCCAAAACCCCCGTATTCTGCGGCCTGTGAATGGCACAATCCTTGCGTATTAAGTGGGGTGAATTGACGAAGCCCCCATTCCTGATCACATCAGTCGATCAGGAAGCATTTATCGACAGGGAACCGGGATGGACGCGACAACGCCAGAAATGATGAGTTCGATGATGGATACCGGGCGCACACACACCATTACTATTCCTGTGACACCCCGGACCAACGCCTCTCTGGCCCATTACAGTTCAATCATTTCAGAACAGGTCCAGGCCCACACCCCTTGGCAGGAAATCACCGACCGCTATGACGTGCCCAATATGGGCGGACCGGAGGTGGTTATGTTCGCGCATGATCTGGTCTCCATCGGCATTGACCAGAACGAGGCCCTGGCCGTTACCTGGCCCATTTCCAGCCGAAACTTGATGGAAAAAATTGGCCGCTCGGAGTCGGCGCCGAAGATCGACAACTGGGATGACGTATTGCATCACCACATGAACCAGCGCAACATCGCCAAGAACCGGCACAATTTCTCCCGCGTTGCCTGGCTCGATAAACTGATCCGTCTGGCCCGGAACTTTGGTGACAACGACTTGCCCTGACCAGACAACAACGGCATGCTCAGGGCTGAATCCCTGTTCCCTTAAACCAGTGCTGTTGTCGAACCATGAAAAACAAATTCTCTCCCGAAACGATGGCGGCCCAGGCCATGGGTTTTGTCGATCCTGAAACCAAAGGACTGACCCCGCCTGTTCACACGTCAACGACCTATCTGCGTGACGCCGACAACCAATACCGCTCGGGCCTGGTCTATTCACGGGACAACAACCCTACCTACAATTATGTCGAAGACTTGCTGTCTGAACTCGAAGGCGGGGACGACGCCATGGTGCTGGCATCCGGCATGGCAGCGGCCACCTGTGTTTTTATGGCCCTGACGCCAGGTGATCATGTGGTTGCACCGAAAGTCATGTACTGGAGTTTGCGCAACTGGCTGGATCAAACCGCCAGACGCTGGGGTTTGGATGTCACCTTCGTCGACACAGATAGTCCGGCTGATTTGCAGGCCGCAGTCATCAAGGGCAAAACCAAACTTGTCTGGATCGAAACCCCGGCCAATCCCATGTGGTCAGTTACTGACATTGCACAAGCCGCAACAATCGCCCACGAAGCCGGAGCCCAACTGGCCGTCGATAGTACCGTGGCCACGCCGGTTCACACCTGCCCGATCAGTTTCGGAGCCGACTATGTCATGCATTCCGCAACCAAATATCTGAACGGCCATTCCGATGTTATCGCCGGCGCGCTGATTACCGCCAAAAAGGACACCCTTTGGGAAAATATGCGACAAAACAGGGGTCAAATGGGGGCTGTATTGGGTCCCTTCGAAGCGATCCAATTGCTGCGCGGCATGCGAACCCTGTTCTTGCGTGTGCGCCAATCCAGTCAGTCAGCCCAACAGATCGCTGAGACTTTACGCAGCCATAACGCCATTTCAGAGGTTTTGTATCCCGGCCTGCCCGACTTTCCCGGCCATGACATTGCAGCCCGCCAGATGAAGGACGGCTTTGGTGGCATGCTGTCGATCCGCCTGAAAGCCGGTGAGGCAGCCGCCATCGCGACAGCCGCCCATGTCCAACTCTGGCACCGGGCCACGTCGTTGGGTGGTGTAGAAAGCCTGTTGGAACATCGCGGCAGCATCGAAGGGGCCGGATCGCCGGTGCCACTTGATTTGTTGCGACTGTCGGTTGGCATTGAAGATCCGGAGGACTTGATTTCTGACCTCAATGACGCCCTAAATAGAGCCACGACTTAATAGAACGACGACCTGAAACCCCGGTTTTGAAGGAATGACCATGCGCCCTGCCCTCGCTGTAATTGCCAACGTTTTCACAATCTTCACCTTGTTGATTGCTGGTGCAGCATCTGCACGAGATTTGAACATTTCTGCTTTTGCCGGTCAGTGGCAAGGAAGTGGTGTGTCGGAAAGTGAAGTCAGCGCCACCTTCAGCATGACAGCCCGCGATCTCAACGTGGCTATCGAGATTCAGGGCGACAACTTTGTTGTCACGACAACAACGGTTCAGCGCAAAAAGGGTGATCCCTCAAATCCGCAAGCTGTGCGTAAAACCAGCAAGCGGGAATTTATTCCAGGCGCAAAACCCGGTGTCTGGCTGGCCAAAGGCAATGGCACCCCGGCCTCAGGGCAGGCCTTCACCTGGGCCAGGATCAAGGATCAAACCCTGACCATCACATCTGTTGAAGTGAACAAGGATGGCGGCAGCAATATGCTGATCTATGATCGCAGCCTGACAGCCTCTGGTATGAAGCTTGAATTCCGGCGCTTGGTCGATGGCTTCCTTGTGCGCACCGTCAGTGGCCCCCTCATCAAACTTGCTAAATAAGCCGCTTCAACTCTGCGATACAAGCATCGCGATCAGCATTAAACTCCCCGGCAATCCACCACGCTTGCATCGCTTTGACAAGTTCACCGACCTGCGGGCCAGCCGGTAGCCCCAAATCCAGAACATCCTGCCCCTTCAGGGGAAATTGTGGACGACGCCAGCGGTCGATCCGTTGGCGCAGACCGGTCCAGCCTGCGCGATCCTTTGCAGCCTTTGCCTGGTTCAGATAAGAAGCATCCAGAGCGGCCTCCACACCTCTGATATAAAGCAATTTTCGCAGGTCCCGGTCCGGCAGGTCCGGTGACAGGTTATCCATGCGGTCCGCCAGTGCCAAAACCCGTATTTTCTGTACATTGGACAAACGAAAGCTGGCGGCAAAAGTTTTTGCATCTGGTTTGTCCGGCTGGCCAAGCACAAACAACCGGCGCAAGGGGTCGGGCGATCCGGCGTCGACCTCAATTTTCACCAATTGCCGCAAATTATTGATATGCTGATCTCCGGGCAAAATCTGCGACAGCACGCTCGCCTCGGCCATCAACTGAACAGTGGGCACCGGGTCCAGGGCTGACAGTAACCGCAACATTTCCGCCGAGATGCGCTCCGCTGAAAGCCTGGGCAGCTGATGCGCATGGTCCTTGCAGGCTTTCAGACCTGCTGCATCAATATCACCTGAACTGTAATGAGCGAAAAACCGAAAAAACCTTAATATGCGTAGCACGTCTTCCTGAATACGGTCATCCGCGTCGCCAACAAAACGAACAGCGCCCGCGCGAAGATCAGCAAGCCCGTCGACCGGATCATACAAGGTGCCATCCAGGTCACAATAAATGGCGTTGAAGGTCAAATCCCGGCGTCCGGCGTCTTCCAACCAGTCGTCGGTAAAGGCAACCTCCGCATGGCGGCCATCGGTTTCCACGTCACGTCGCAGGGTCGTCACCTCAAAGGGCTGGCCGTTGGCAATGGCTGTAACCGTGCCATGTTTCAGGCCGGTGGGCACCGACTTCAGACCCGCTGCGGCCAATTTTTCAAGGACTATTTCCGGGGCGTCGGACGTGGCGATGTCGATATCCTTGACGGGCCGGTCCAGCAAGGCATCGCGTACACAGCCGCCAACAAACCGCGGCGTGGTACCCCTTGTCGAAAGCGCCACCATCACATCGCGTGTCTCCTGGCGCGTCATCCAGGGCTGCAGCGCGAGCTGTCCGGCAGGTTTCACCGGACTATTCGACCCTGCCAGGTTCAATCACGCCATTGACCATTTTGGGTGGAATATATTTTCCTTTTTTGCCATCGCTTTTATCCAGTCCTGTCACCAGCAAGGCAGTGATCATCAGGACTAGTCCGACAATGGAAAGGGATACCCAAGGCGTTTGTCGCAGGGGAGCCTGCCCAGCAGCTGCCCGTCGGCGTTCAATCCAGGCCCAGACAAAAAACATCAAGAACGGCAAGCCGAAAATAATGCCGTATTTCAATAGTTTGAACAGCATGGATCAGCTCCTGGAATTGATTGTTGGGACAAACGTCATTCAGCGACATCCGGTCCGGCGATGCGGGCATGCAGGGCCACCAACATACCGGCCGTTGCCCCCCAGATATCACGGTTCTCGTAGGGCATGACATAAAAATGCCGCTCAATCCCTTTATACACAGCACTGCGGCGGTGGTGATTTGTCGGGTTCATGAGGAACGAAAGCGGCACTTCAAATACTTCGGCAACCTCAAACTCATCAATCTGAAGGATATATTCCGGTGAGACAAAACCCACAACCGGCGTAATGCGATAACCTGTCCCCGTTCGGTAGGTATCTATTTCAGCGATAATTTCAATATGCTCGCGACCGACACCGATTTCTTCATGGGTTTCCCGCAAGGCCGTCTCTATGGCATTTTCATCTTCCGGTTCAACCCGCCCACCAGGAAAACTGATTTGCCCGGCATGATTATGTAAATGGTCCGTGCGTTTGGTCAGCAACACGGTCAAACCTTCCGGGCGTTCCACCAGCGGCACCAGAACAGCCGCCGATTTTAGATCTGCTTCCTTGATCTCTTGCCCTTCCAGCCACAGGGATGGATTGAGGTCAAAATCACTTTTACCTGCGCCGTTAACTGATCCCGTCAGTCGCTCGATAATAATTGCTTTGCTTTCAGACATTCTGATCCGTCAGTTTTCCGATATTTCTTCAGTTTTCCGTTATTTCCAAAGGGTCCCCCCAATTTCAAAGCAGGTGCCAGCACTCCAGACCGCCAGCATATCACGATCTGTTTCTTCCGCCAGATCAACCAGGTCATAGAATACCGACCGCACAATCAAGGCCTCAAGATTGTGCCTGACCAAAATATAGGGTGATGGCTCGCCAGTTTCATCATCTATGACTACGCGCAAGGGGTGGTCGGCGTCCATGGTCACCTGATCATCGACATTGGTCCGGAACGTCAGTTTCCGGTCATTCCCTTCGCCTTCGACAAACATTTCCACTGCTGTGAAGGGGGCGTCATCGACCTTGATGAGAGCCTTTTCCACCGGGGTTATCAAATAATATTGCCCGTCATCTTCCAGCCGCAAGACAGTGGAAAACAGCTTCACCAAAGGTTTACGGTTGATGATCGATCCCAGATAGAACCAGCTGCCATCGCGGGCAATGCGCATATCGATTTCATGGTTGCGAACACCGCCTGCTGATTCTGAAGACAAGGCGCCATCAAACATCGCCTGATCTGCCGACGTCAGCTTTTCGGGCTGTTGGTAAGTTGAATTATTTGTCTTATTCGACGCTGAAGGCACAGAATCCCTCTCGATATCGTGATGATCGTGGGGTACCTTTTCAGGGTCTGATCTATTTGAATCGTTGTCTGGCGTCATGATTTTGATAATGGCTGCCCTTTGGCGCAATCGTCGCACTTCGCTGGTGTCTTGATGCTACACCTGGAGGATATCCTATGAGTATAACTGACCCTCAGCCTGTCGCCAATGATGGCCAGGAAGGCAAAGAGGATTTGGCCGCAGATGTCGAAAAACTGGTGCAAAACCTGGCAGATGTCAAAAGCGGGATTGCACAAGTTATCTACGGGCAGACAGAGGTTATCGATGAAGTCCTGATTACCTTGCTGGCAGGTGGCCACGCCCTGTTGATCGGCGTACCAGGCCTGGCCAAAACACGCCTGGTCGAGACCTTGGGCACCGTTCTGGGGCTGGCAGAAAAAAGGGTTCAGTTCACACCAGACCTGATGCCGGCAGATATCATTGGCTCGGAAGTTCTGGAAGAAAGCGATACAGGCAAGCGATCCTTCCGCTTTATCGAAGGACCGGTTTTCTGCCAGTTATTGATGGCGGATGAAATCAACCGGGCCAGCCCACGCACCCAGTCCGCCCTGTTGCAGGCCATGCAGGAAAAGCAGGTATCCGTCGCCGGGCAGCGCCATATCCTGCCCAAACCCTTTCACGTTCTGGCCACCCAAAACCCGCTGGAGCAGGAAGGCACCTACCCCCTGCCGGAAGCCCAGCTGGACCGTTTTTTGTTGCAGGTTGATGTGGGTTATCCGGACCTTGAAGCTGAACGGCGGATGTTGCTGGCAACAACGGGCGACGATGAGCAAACGGCCCGTGAAGTCATGACCGCCGATGATTTGATGGCCGCCCAGCGTGTCATCCGTCGCTTGCCCGTTGGGGAGAGTGTCGTCGACGCCATATTAGGCCTGGTGCGATCCGGGCGACCTGAGGAAAGTGATAATCCTCTGGTTCAGGCTAATGTTGCCTGGGGGCCTGGCCCCCGCGCCAGCCAGGCCCTGATGCTGGCAGCCAGGGCCCGGGCTTTGCTCGATGGCCGGCTGACACCTTCTATTGACGACGTCGTTGCCTTGGCCCGTCCGGCCTTACGCCACCGTATGGCCCTGAATTTTTCTGCCCGCGCCGAAGGGGTGACACTCGAAACTGTGATCGATGATTTGTTATCTCCGCTGGCCTGAAACCAAGCCTGAAACCAAGCCTGAAACCGGACTGGATAAACGACCGTGACACGCCCTGCCCCGCAAGCCACCAGGCGATTACGCGCCGAACATCTGGGTAGCACCTTGCCGCCCCTGATGGTGGCCGCGGACCGTGTCGCCGCGACCATCGCTCAGGGTGTGCATGGTCGGCGTCGCGTTGGCCCCGGCGAAACGTTCTGGCAGTTTCGGCAATATGCCCAGGGCGACACCCCCAATTCCATTGACTGGCGACAGTCGGCAAAATCTGATCGGGTTTTTGTACGCGAGCATGAATGGGAGGCAGCGCAAACAGTTTGGCTATGGTGTGACCGGTCTCCTTCCATGGACTATGCCAGCCACAACAGCCTGGCCAGCAAACATGACCGGGCGGCTTTGTTGACCCAGGCGACAGCTTCCTTGCTGGTTCGGGGTGGTGAATATATCTCCCTGCTGGGTACAGACCTGACACCCTCAACCGGACGGTCTGCTTTGTTGCGCCTGGCATCTGAGCTGGAAGCTACAAATCCCGACAGCTTGCCCCCTGAATCAAACTTGCCCCGATATGCGGATATTTTTTGGGTCAGTGACTTTCTCAACCCCCTGCCAGAGATTGAGGCCAAGGTGCAAACCATGGCAGCAACCGGTGTGCGTGGCACTCTTGTACAAATCCTTGATCCCGCCGAGGTCAACTTGCCGTTTAAAGGTCATGTGCGCTTTGAAGGTTTGGAAGGCGAACTGGACCATAATGTCGGCAAGGCCGATAGTTTGGCCGTTCCCTATGTTCAACGTCTGAAAGCTCGCCAATCCGCCTTGACGGAACTGGCGGGTCGCCTGGGTTGGACGTTCCTGATCCACCACACAGATACCAGTGCGCAATCGGCCTTGCTGAGCATTTATCAGGCCTACGCCATGCGATCAGGTGCTCATCGATAATGTTATTTCCTGGTAACATCAGTTTTCTGTCACCGGCGCTGCTATTCGGTTTAATCGCCTTGCCAGCCCTGTGGTGGTTGTTGCGCATGACCCCCCCACCGCCCCGGCGCGAAATATTCCCCGCTGTCCGACTGTTGGCAGGATTGCCCCAAGAAGAAGAAACACCGGCCCGGACCCCCTGGTGGCTGTTGGCCCTGAGACTACTCGTGGCAAGCCTGGTCATCCTTGCCCTGGCGCACCCGGTTTCATCGCCTGGCAGCAGACTTGGTAATCGGGATGGCAGTGTTATTCTGGTTGTCGATAACGGCTGGGCCAGTGCGCCTGGTTGGGCAGATCGTCTGGCTGCCATGGATGCCCTGCTGGTCGAAACGGAACGCCAGGGACGATCAGCACGCCTGGTCACAACAGCCGCACATATTGACGGAACGCCATCCATTGTTGGCGATCTGATATCAGCACGTGATTTGCGGCCCATCGTCCGGGCCTTGCAGCCAAAGCCCTGGTCGACGGACCGGGCCGCAACCCTGATAGCGCTTGAAAAACTGAAAGGCGAAGGCGCTGCTGATATATTCTGGATCGCAGACGGTCTGGAAGAAAATGCCTCAGACCAAACACCCGGTCTGTCATCAGGCCTGTCATCGAGCTTGTCATCGGGCGACTTTTCTCTGGCTCTGCAAAAAATTGGACCGGTTAAGGTTTTGCGCGGTCTGGCAACGGAGCTGGCGCAAACCCTGACCATTGCCCGCTCATTTGCAGATGACCACGCACCTGCGAAGAAAACCACGACCGATGTTACTGCTGTAGCAGGCAGTCTCAATTTTGTTGCTCGTCGTGCAGGCGGCTTGCCCCCGGCTGATATCACCCTGGTTGCACGGGACCTTGAAGGTCAAATTCTGGATCACCAGGTCGGTCAGTTCACCATTGGTGTCGACGAGGCCCGCTTCACGCTGGATGTGCCCAACGATATTCGCAACCGCATTGCCAGAGTTGAAATTGTTGATAAAACCTCTGCTGCGGCGGTATTTCTTTTGGATGAGCGTTGGCGCCGGCGGTCTGTGGGTCTGGTGTCCGGGCAGAATATTGACAGTGATCAGCCGCTGCTCTCCAGTCATTACTATTTACAAAAGGCCTTGCAGCCCGTTGCAGACACCCGCATCGGCGAAATTGATAAACTGCTTGAGGTGGCAACGAGCGTGCTTATTTTGGCCGATGTTGGCCGTATCGTTGGTCGCGACAGAAACCGGTTAAAACGCTGGATTGACGGCGGCGGCGTGCTGGTCCGGTTTGCCGGCCCCAAACTGGCTGAAAGCGGTGATGACTTTGTGCCGGTTAAATTACGTACGGGAAACCGGGTTCTCGCCGGTGCCATGACCTGGAGCACGCCTTTGCCGCTCATGGCCTTCGATGAGACAAGTCCCTTTTTTGGCTTGCCAGTTCCGGATGATGTCCTGATCCGCCAACAGGTGCTGGCGGAACCTTCTGCGATATTGAGCGATCGGACCTGGGCCCGCCTGAAGGACGGCACGCCCATTGTCACGGCAGAAAAACGCGGTGAAGGCTGGCTGGTTCTTATCCATGCAACAGCAAACGCAGACTGGTCGGACCTGCCCTTTTCCGGTCTGTTCATTGGCATGTTGGAACGTCTGATCAATCTGGCTCATGGCGTCACCCCGGCTATCGAGGGTTCGGCAGAACTCAAGGCGCTCAAACATCTGGATGCCTTTGGTCGATTGCAAAACCCGCAAGGTGTTGCAAAAACTTATGCGCCAAAGGACAGCGTCGCGCCGGGTCGCCCACCTGGTTTTTATGGTTCAGCCAGTGCCCGGCAAGCCTTAAACCTTGGGCCCTCGCTGGACGCACCCAAGGCGTTTGCATCCTTACCGCCAAGCATTGGCGATGAAAGCCTTGCACAGCGGCCCGAACTTGATTTTAAACCGGGGTTGCTCTCTGCCGCTGCGCTGCTTCTGATATTTGACCTCTTTATCAGCCTCTTGATGCGCGGCTTTGTGCCGGGCTTCAACATCCGGTCGTGGCACACCTCCGCCGGACAGAATCCTGCTTTAATGCTCTTGATCCTGACTTGCCTTATTCTGACAGGCCTTATTTTGAACAGCCCCTCAGGCCAAGCCCAGGAAACTGGTGACGAATTTGCCATGGCAGCGTCACTGGATACACGCCTGGCCTATATCATCACGGGTGATGCCAGTGTCGACGCCATGAGTCTTGCAGGATTGACAGCCCTGACCGACGTTGTGCGCGCCCGCACATCGGTCGAAGGCAGCGAACCCCTGGGGGTCGATCCGCAAATTGATGAACTGGTTTTTTTCCCGCTTGTCTATTGGCCCGTTATAGCCGACATGGCACCGTTATCCGATCATGCCCTGGCAAAAGTCGATGCCTTTATGAAAAGCGGCGGCACCATCTTGTTTGACACCCGCGACCAACAATATGCCGCCATGGGAAGTGGTCCAGGTGGCACAACGCCGGAACGTAACCGGTTGCGGCACCTGTTGCGACGGCTGGATGTCCCCCCCCTGATGCCCATCCCGCAAAAGCACATCCTGACACGTGCCTTTTATTTGATGCAAACCTGGCCTGGCCGGTGGTCCGGTGGACAGGTTTGGGTCGAGCGGCACAATGGCGGCATCAATGACGGCGTTTCCGGTCTGGTCATCGGCGGCCACGACTGGGCGGCAGCCTGGGCCAAAGATTCGCAAGGCAATCCGCTGGCGGCTGTCGTGCCCGAAGGCACACGCCAGCGAGAAATGGCCTATCGGTTTGGTGTTAATCTTGTCATGTACGCCTTGACGGGTAACTACAAGGCAGATCAGGTTCATGTCCCGGCCCTGCTGGAAAGGCTGGGGCAATGACACAAAACCTGATCGTTGGGTCCAGCATCAATTTTGCGCCCCTGGTGCCATATTTTATCGTTGCGCTGTTGGCTGCAGCCATGCTGGTCCTTTTGGCTCTGGCCTGGTTCCGACGGGCCAATGGCAGCTTGTGGCGAACACTTGCCTGCGCAACCGTTCTGCTGGCTTTGCTTAATCCGTCCTGGGTCGAGGAACAAAGAGAGATGTTGCCCGATGTGGCAGCGGTTGTTGTGGATCGCTCTCCCAGCCAGGCTGTCGCCGGGCGCACTGAAGCGACCAGCAAGGCTTTGAAGACGCTGGTTGAGAAGCTGGAGCAATATAAAGGGCTGGAGGTGCGTGTTGTCGAGGCCGGTGCCGCCAGAAACGGTGACGACAGGGGCACGGAGTTGTTTGATGCAGGCAGCAAGGCATTACTTGATGTACCGGAAAGCCAGATTGCCGGCACCATTTTCATTACAGACGGTCAAATCCACGACCAGCCATCAGGCTTGCGCGGCCCTGTTCACGCCTTGATCAGCGGTAACAAAAACAGGCGTGACCGTCGCCTGATCGTCAAAAAGGCGCCGGCCTATGGTCTGGTCGATGGTGACCTTGCCATGGTGCTGCGGATAGAAGACAGCGGTGATGAAGATTTACGAAAGTCGAAGGATTCAGAGGCAACTTTCAAGGGAGCCGCGCGAATCAGTCTGAGCCTGGATGGTGGCCAGCCCGTGCAATATGACCTGCGTATCGGCGTCGACGAAACAATCCCTTTAAGCCTGACCCATGCCGGACCAACAGTCGTTGAAATCGACGTTGCGGCTGGCCCCCAGGAAATAACAATGCGCAACAACCGCGCAGCCGTGGTCATCAACGGGGTTCGCGACCGTTTGAAAGTATTGCTGGTTTCAGGCAAACCTCATGCCGGTGAACGAACCTGGCGAAATTTACTGAAGGCCGATCCGTCAGTTGACCTGGTGCATTTTACGATACTACGTCCGCCAGAAAAACAGGATGGCACGCCGGTACGGGAATTATCCCTGATCGCTTTTCCTATTTATGAATTGTTCGAAGTCCGCCTGGATGAATTTGACCTTATTATCTTTGACCGCTATCACCGGCGGGGCGTCTTGCCGCCCGCCTACTTCGTGAATATTGCGGAATATGTTGAAAATGGCGGTGCGCTGCTGGCCGCAGCGGGACCGGAGTTTGCCTCGCCTCTGACCATTCATCGCACGGCCCTGAATTCGGTTTTGCCCGCAGCACCGACGTCAAAAATATTCCAGGGTGGCTATCTACCCAGGTTAACCGAAACCGGCCGGCGTCACCCGGTAACCGCAGACTTAAAAGGCAGTGGAAGTTCCGCCACCAACCCTGAATGGGGTCGCTGGTTCCGCCATATTGATGCTGAGGTGAACCAGGGTGTAACCGTCATGACCGGCGCAGAAGATCGGCCTTTGCTGGTCCTGGACCGTGTCGGCGAAGGACGCGTAGCGCAAATTCTGTCCGACCATGCCTGGCTTTGGACAAGGGGGTTTGAAGGCGGTGGCCCCCAGGCCGAATTGCTGCGTCGCATGTCTCACTGGTTGATGAAGGAGCCAGAACTGGAAGAAGAGGACTTGCGTGCCGTTGCAGACCGGGGCCGACTGACAATTACCCGGCGCAGCCTTTCAACAGTGCCGGCTCCGATCACGATAACCTTACCCAATGGTCAGCAACGGTCCCTGATGCTGGTACAAAAAGGAGGCGGCAGGGCAACAGCTGAAATGACCGCAGACGAACCCGGCATCTACCGTATTCAGGATGGCAAGCGAAAAACCCTGGCAGTATCAGGCAATCTGAATTCTATTGAGTTTGCCAGAGTCCATGCGACGTCGTCGATCATGGACCCTGTATCAAAAGGCAGTGGTGGTGGCACCTTCTGGCTCTCTGACACGGCGACAAGGGCAACCGGTGTCCCAGCCTTGCGACGGGTCAAACCAGACCGTCGTGCATCGGGTACTGACTGGCTGGGCCTGGTCGCCAATGGTGCCTACCGGGTTACCGGAGTCCATCGTATTCCCTTGCTGCCCCCAGGCCTGGCCTTGTTCTTGATCGCCGGATTCCTGGGCATTGCCTGGTGGCGTGAAGGTCACTAGGGCTATAGGGATTGATCTGAAGTTGCTCTATTGAAGCCGCAGACCAATCGCCGTCTATTTGACATTCTCGACAACGCGCTCAACCGGGAAAGCAAGAGAAACGGTGGTGCCCACACCAACTTCACTTTCGAGATGAAGATCACCGCCGTGCAATTCAACAAATGACTTGGTCAACGGCAAACCAAGCCCCACACCTTCGAACGTTCGCGTAAGCGAGCCATCCACTTGTCCAAATGGTTCCAGCACACGGGCCAGATCGTCTTCCTTGATGCCAATGCCTTCATCACAGACGCAGATGATAAATTCGCCTGCGGAATTTATTTCTGCCGTAATGCTGACTTCCTTGTCGCTGTCCGTAAACTTTACGGCATTGGAAACCAGATTGACCAGGATTTGTCGCAGAATTCTGGCATCCGCGTACAGGCTTGGCAGATCGTCTGGCAAACCATCAACAATGATGACACCTCCTTCAGCTGCCCGTCCATTGAGCATCGTCGTCACACGCCGAACAATTTCCCTGACGTCTACCGGTTCTTCACGCAACGTAACCTGTCCAGCTTCGATGCGGGACAGATCAAGAATGTCATTAATGATTTCCAGCAGGTGTGACCCGCTATCATGAATGTCCTTCGCATATTCGCCATAGCGATGATCACCAAGTGCGCCAAAGGGTTCTGTTTGCAAAATCTCTGAGAAACCAAGGACTGCGTTCAGGGGTGTGCGCAGCTCATGACTCATATTGGCGAGGAATTCTGATTTTGCCCTGTTCGCCAGTTCAGCATGTTGCATGGCTTCCTGCATATACTGCTCACGCTTGACGACATCTGTTACATCTGTGCCCACGGCCAAAACGCCACCGTCGTGAGAACGCACATCGACAACTTGAAATATCCGGTCATCATTTGTTGTGAAATTGAAGGGTGTGCCGTCTGCCAAGCCAAAGGATTTTTTGTTTCGTTCTGCTATTTCTTCCGGATGGGTGCCGTCAGTCTTGTAAACCTTGTTTTCCAGGGCTTCGACAACCAACGCATCGAGATCTTTACCAGCAAATATCTTGACGCCCCTGGACTCGAAGAATTCTCTAAAGTTTTGATTGTACAAAATCAGTTTTTTGTCAGCACTCCACAGGGATACTGTTTGAGAAATCGTCTCGATGGCTTCCTCAAGATGAGCCCGGGCACGCGCCAGTTCATTTTCGGCCTGTACACGGCCCGTGATATCCCGCAGCATGACGGTGAAGACGGGACCATCCGGCGTCATTAACTTCGAAATCGCAGCTTCCGCCGGAAACTCTTCACCATTTTTTCTTAAACCGGCAATATTAGCGCGCTCATTCATCGTTCGTTCAACAGCATCTGAATCAGCGAAAGCCCTTACCCCTCCATCGTGTCCTGCACGAAAGCGATCAGGGATCAATATTTCAACTTTTTGGCCCACAACTTCCGACGCCTTGTATCCGAAGGCCCGTTCGGCACCGGAGTTAAAAATTTGAATCATCATAGCTTCGTCCGTTACAACAATCGCTTCCGGCGCAATGTCGATCAAACGTCGCATGTGTTCTTCAGATGCGCGCAAGGCCTCTTCCGTTTGCTTCAATTCCGTTATGGGATGGCGCACAAGAACACAGCCCCCGTCGCTGGTTCGACGCTCCGAAACCTGTACCCACTCACCGCCTGCCACGCGGTAAATATTGGTCGACGGCAAATTGCGATGTTGCTCCATTCGCGCTTCTACAAACGATTTCAGTTGCGATGCCGTTAGATCGTAACCACCACCTGTCGCCCATTTCGCGACAAGCTCTTCAAAGGTACTGCCAATCCTCAAAGTGTCCCGTACCAGGCCATCAACCATTTCTTTGAAGGGCTTATTGTGCAGGACAAGTCTGTCCTCGGCATCGAACAAGGCGAAACCATCTTCCAGAGATTCTGTGGCATCAAGTAACAAGGCCCGTGCAGCGGCTTCCTCTTCGCGCGCCGCAACTTCGCTGGTTTCATCCCGCGCGGTTCCGCGGTAACCGGCAAATAGTCCTTCTTCATCAAATGTCGGCAGACCATTTACGCGCAAGTGAATAACAGACCCATCCGGCCGGTTTACCGAATAACTGAAATCCTGAAATGCTTCCCGGCGCGCCATCAGGGCGTTGTGTTCTGCCCATTTTTCAACATTGGCTTTTTCTTCTTCAGTCAGGATATCCTGCAAAATTTCCATTCTGCTGTGGCCAACATTCTTGTCCGAAGAAATACCCGATATCTCTTCATTACGTCCACTGAAGCGCGTGTAACAAAGGTTCGCATCGATTTCCCAGAACCAGTCCGAAGCGGCCTCGGCAAAATTACGGAACCGGGATTCGCTTTCCCTGATTGCAATATCTGCTTCCCGACGCTCAGAGACCCTCCCCAATTGTGCACCAACCTTAGCCAGAACCGCCAGCAAGTCATGATCCGGTATGGCTGGTACAGAATGGAAGAATTCAAGAACGGCGACAACTCTATCCCCAGACAAAACGGGGAAAGCAAAGGCACCATGCAAGCCAATATCTTCCTTGTTGCCAGCGCGCGGAAAGTTATTGTCATCCATAACATCCGTGATCCAGGCAGGTTGTGCGGACGCAAAAACCCGCCCCGGAAGACCGATGCCGTGACTGAAGTTTGTCATTTCAGTTATACGCTGGAACTCGGCAAAGGAGGAACTGACCGACGTGTTCCAGATATTACTCGGCAACAGTTGTTGATCTTCGTCTCCGCCATGAATATAGGCATGGCCAATCGGCCAATCTGTAATCCGGCAAACCTCATCAACACAAAGCTGCAAAGCCTCCTCCAGAGACTGGGATGAATTGGCAGCGATGCCTATATTTCCGAGCAGTTCCAGCATTTTGTTGTTGTGCTGGAGATCACGATTGGCCGTGAGGATATCTGTGACGTCACGAGAAACAGCCAGAAATCGAGTTTGCCCTTCTTGAACGTCAAGATATCGCGCCCTGATTTCCAGTGTCCGCCAGGCACCATCGTATCGCCTGACGCGTATCCTGGGGGAAGGTAAGTTGTGCTGAACGGACTGTTTTCGTGCAGCAATCCGAATACCTCTGACGGCAATATTCAAATCATCCGGATGGATATAGTCGCGGACATTCTCGCCAATAATGTTGAGAGGATCATATCCCAGGACTTCTTTCAGAGAAGGGTTTCCATAGACAATTGTGCCGTCGTCCAAAAGAATGGAAATAACATCCTGAACATTTTCCGTAATCGAGCGGAAGTGATTTTCACTATTGCTGAGAGCCGTCGACGTCTGGATCGCATCTGTGATGTCCTGCACCGTGCCGATGAAGCCAACAACTTCGCCATTATCATCCAGACTGACTTCGGCGATCTCACGCACATACCTGACCGCCCCGCCGGGCTGGATAACACGGTGGTTGATGGCGTAGCCGGTCCGGTTTTTGGCCGCCTCTGACCAGGCCTGCAATAATTTTTTACGATCTTCCGGGTGAGCGCCTTCAATAAAAAAACTGCCCGTGAGTTGCAGCGCACCGGGTTCATACCCAAATATCCGATAGGTTTCGTCCGACCAGAAGATCAGATCATTTTCCAATTGCTGGCGCCAGCTACCGATATGGGTAATCGATTGTTCCGTCGACAACTGGATACTGATGCCATTGTAACGCTCTTCACTGGCTCGCAGTTCGCGCATGACAGTAACATAACGCGTTCCCACCGCTGCCAAGGCGAGCACCAGAAGAATAAGCGCCACGCCCAACCCTGCCAGGGCTGATGTCGACATGACAATATCGGTCGCCGCATATGCCGGTCTTTCAAATGAAAGGGCACAGAGCACAAATAAGGCGGTCAGACCAAGCGTCTGAACCGAGAAGCGGGTCATCTTCATACCCTCATCGGTCCACGATAATCAAAAAACAAACTTTCAAAATTATGTCAGAACCAGTCGTTCTGAAAGACTGTCAGATGTTTCAATGATTGCCCCTGTGTTTCAAGGCCAAAAGCGAAATTTGAGGCCTGTCGGGCAAATTATCTCACAATATCTCTTATAAAATGACAAAGGGAGCGCCGGATCAACCGACGCTCCCCCTGTCCTCCCGTTAAGGGAGTAAGCTTTTACTGATCAGACAGCAATTACATCATGCCGCCCATGCCGCCCATGTCAGGCATGCCGCCGCCCATTGGGGCGCCGCCGGCCTTGTCATCAGGCTTGTCAGCAATCATGGCTTCCGTAGTGACCAGCAGGCCAGCAACCGAAGCTGCGTCCTGAAGGGCTGTACGGACAACCTTGGTCGGATCAATGATACCGGCCTTGACCATGTCGCCATATGTTTCTGACTGAGCATCGAAACCGCGTTTGGTGTCTTTTTGCTCAAGCAGCTTGCCAGCAACAACCGCACCATCGTGACCGGCATTTTCAGCGATCTGACGGATTGGAGCTTGCAGGGCACGTGCAACGATGCTGATGCCGACCTGTTGGTCATTGTTGGCACCTTCAAGGTTTTTGAGGGCTTTGACCGAATACAGCAGAGCAACGCCGCCGCCTGGTACAATACCTTCTTCAACCGCAGCACGGGTTGCGTGCAGGGCATCATCAACGCGGTCTTTGCGTTCTTTCACTTCAACTTCGGTGATACCACCGACTTTGATCACAGCAACACCACCGGCGATTTTGGCCAGACGCTCTTGCAGCTTTTCCTTGTCATAGTCAGAAGAAGTTTCTTCGACCTGTGCACGGATCTGGTTGCAACGAGCTTCGATCTCTTTTTTCTTGCCAGCGCCGCCAACGATAACTGTGTCGTCTTTGGAGATGGTGACGCGCTTGGCAGTGCCCAGCATGTCGAGAGATACATTTTCCAGCTTGATACCGAGGTCTTCAGAGATGACCTGGCCACCGCACAGGATACCAATGTCTTGCAACATGGCTTTGCGACGATCACCAAAGCCAGGGGCTTTGACAGCAGCAACCTTGAGGCCGCCACGCAGACGGTTAACAACCAGAGTTGCCAGGGCTTCGCCTTCAACGTCTTCAGCAATGATCAGCAGCGGACGGCTTGACTGAACAGTTGCTTCCAGAACCGGCAACATGGACTGCAGGTTAGACAATTTGCCTTCGTGCAGCAGGATGAACGGATCTTCCATTTCGGCCATCATCTTGTCCGAATTGGTGATGAAGTACGGGCTGAGGTAGCCACGGTCGAACTGCATGCCTTCAACAACGTCCAGTTCAGTATCAAGGCCTTTGGCCTCTTCTACTGTGATGACGCCTTCTTTACCCACGCGCTGCATGGCTTCAGAAATGATCTTGCCGATTTCGGCTTCACCGTTGGCAGAAATTGTACCGACTTGCGCAACTTCTTCGTTGCTGACAACTTTTTTGGAGCGCTTCTGGATATCTTTGACAACCGCAGCAACGGCGAGGTCGATGCCGCGCTTAAGATCCATCGGGTTCATGCCAGCAGCAACGGCCTTTGAGCCTTCGCGTACAATGGACTGAGCCAGAATGGTTGCTGTTGTGGTACCGTCACCGGCTTCGTCAGCGGTCCGGGAAGCAACTTCCTTGACCATCTGGGCGCCCATGTTTTCGAACTTGTCTGAAAGTTCGATTTCTTTGGCAACCGTTACACCATCTTTGGTGATGCGCGGTGCGCCGAAAGATTTGTCGATGATGACGTTGCGGCCTTTGGGGCCGAGTGTGACTTTGACCGCATCGGCCAAAGTGTCGACGCCTTGCAACATACGTGCGCGGGCGTCTGTGTCGAATTTTACTTCCTTGGCAGCCATTACCTTGGAACTCCTGTTATATCGAAATGAAATTAGCGAAAAGGCAAAAAAATACCCGAGAGGTTATCCCAGGGTTATTTCTTCTTCTTTGCCTTACCGGTTTCGATGACACCCATGATGTCGGACTCTTTCATGATCACCAGCTCTTCGCCGTCGACCTGAACTTCAGTACCGGACCATTTGCCAAACAGAACACGTTCGCCTGCTTTAACATCCAGCGGGGTCACTTTGCCATCTTCGGCTTTAGAGCCGGTTCCGACAGCGACAATTTCGCCTTCCATGGGTTTTTCCTGGGCGCTATCGGGAATAATAATTCCACCAGCTGTCTTTTCCTCTGAGCCGAGGCGACGTACCAGCACGCGGTCGTGCAGGGGCCGAAACTTCATACCTGTATCCTCCGGTTATTTATTTCGCTGAGATTAGCGTATTCGTTCACTTGAACCTGAGTGGCCTGGCACTCAAGAATCAAGAGTGCCAAGCCGCGACTGTGCATTTAAGGCATCAAGTACCGGATTGCAAGGTTTAGCTTTGGGGAATCATTGATTTTATTGTGAATATTGAGCGTCAGGGCCATAAAACGGGGCGTAAAACCATCATACCGAACAGGTAACAAGGCCCATTGAGGGCCAAAGCCACTAGCGGCACTGGTTACCTGTTCGATATGGACCGTCGCGGCCAAATACAGGGGATGGGATCAACCCTTAACCACCCGCTGATCAATCGCCCCGAAAATGCTTTGCCCGTCACCATCCAGCATCTCGATCCGCACGCTATCGCTGAACTGCATGAACGGAGTCACTGGCGCGCCCGTGTCTATGGTTTCCAGCATGCGAATTTCCGCCAAACATGACGAGCCTTTGCTGCGGTCGAGGTTGGAGACGGTGCCGGAGCCGATGACGGTGCCTGCGCCCAAAGTTCGTGATATGGCGGCGTGGGCGACGAGATCACAGAAATTGAAGGTCATGTCGGTGCCGGCGTCGGGGCTGCCGAAGCGTTTGCCGTTGTAATCGGTGATCAGGGGTAAATTGACTTTGGCCCCGTCCCAGGCGTCACCCAGTTCGTCGGGGGTGACGGCAACGGGGGAGAAGGCGCTGGCGGGTTTGCCGTGGAAGAAGCCGAAGCCCTTGGCCAGCTCTCCCGGGATCAGATTTCGCAAAGAGACGTCATTGACCAGCATCAACAGTTTGATGTGGCTGCCTGCGTTGCGGACGTCTGTGCCCATGGGCACGTCGTCGGTGATGACGGCCACTTCAGATTCGAAATCAATGCCCCAGGTCTCGTCTCCGGCCAAAATGTCATCGCGAGGCCCGATGAAGCCGTCGGAGCCGCCCTGATACATCAAGGGATCGGTCCAGAAGCTTTCCGGCATTTCAGCACCGCGGGCTTTGCGCACCAGTTCCACATGATTGACATAGGCACTGCCATCCGCCCACTGGTAGGCACGTGGCAAGGGGGCAGCCAGTTGGGTCGGATCAAGGTCAAAAGCTTCCGGGGCATGACCGGCATTCAGACGATCTGAGACCAGGCCCAGTTCTTCGGCGACAGCATCCCAGTTATCAATGGCCTGTTGCAGTGTCGGCGCGATGTGAGGAACTTCGACGGCGCGGGACAGGTCTCTGGCAACAACGCACAAACGGCCATCGCGACCGGATTTCAGGGAAGCAAGTTTCATGGCTTTGTATCTTACTCTTTTGTCTACTTGTCGGTTTTCCAGGAATTGACGTAGTCGGTCCATTCGATAGATTCAGCTTCCGGGCTGACCTGCAAGGCATCGCGGGTGTCGATCATGACGGCAACTTCGTCGGTTTCCTTGCGGCTGTTGTCCGTGCCTTTCTTTGCTGCCTTGGGGTGCGGTCCGTGCGGGAAGCCACAGGGGTGCATGGTGATCATGCCGGGATGAATATTATCGCGGCTGAAAAATTCGCCCTGGTGATAAAACAGCACTTCGTCATAGTCGTCGTTGGAATGATAGAACGGCACCTTCAGGGCACCCGGATCACTTTCAATGGGGCGCGGCACAAAGGTGCAGATGACAAAGCCATTGGCGACAAAGGTGCAATGGGCAGACGGTGGCACATGATAGCGATGGCTCATCAAAGGTCGGATGTCCCGCCAGTTCAGTTTGACGGCAACCGAATTGCCTTTCCAGCCCAGGGCATCCAGCGGGTTATAGGGATAGCTGATGGTATTCAGCGCCCCGCCCCGCTTCATGATCACCTGCCAAGGCGTGTCGCCTTGTTGGGCCAGAAAGGCGTCGTCGATTTCCGGTGTGTCCAGAATGGCCGGATCAAAAATGGCATGATCGCCCATGATGCCACGATCCGGCAGGGAATAGGCCCCGCTGGTGGCTTCGATCAGCAGGGCCGTGATGGGCTCACTTACTTCCACGCGCCAGTTGGTGCAACGTGGCAGCAAGATGTAATCGCCCTCGCTGAAAGCCAGGCGGCCATAGTCACAAAAAAGATCACCGGCCCCGGCATGAAAAAAGATCAGCTCGTCCCCATCACCATTACGGGCAAGATGATTCATGTTTTTGCTACAGGTCCAGCGCCGGACCTGAATGGATGCATTGCCCAGCAATGAGGTGGCATCCCAGGGGCTTTCCCCCAGCGCTTCCAGGTCATTGGTATCAAAAGCACGCGGCCGCACAGGACCGTTCCAGTCACTCCATCCCGTCGGCGGATTGGCATGATAAAAATGTGTCGCCGGCCCAAAAAAGCCTTCACGCCCGGCTTCGCGTTCATAACTGCCTTCTGGCAAATCCGCGTGAGCCTGGCGGCTAGCGGTGCCTTCCATGCGCGGAAAACTGATATCTTTTCTCATGGCAGCTACTTTCCTCAAGGATTCTGAAATTCATTTTGAAAACAGTACATGGCCTTGGTGAGAATATCGATACGCCTGTCACAAAGTAGTGCCCACCCCACCCCTTGATAATTTTATTGGCGATACCCCCCGTATATTGTATTAATTCCAGGGTTTATTTGCATGTTTATTTATTCTCAGGGGGAAACAATGACATCTTTTTCAAAACGATTTTTATTGTGCGCCGTGGCTTACGTTGTCTTGGGTATGGCGCTTGGCACACATATGGGTGCTCAGCAGGATTTTAAACTGGCACCGATCCACGGGCACATGAACCTGGTGGGTTGGGTCACCATGGCGCTGTTTGCCTGGTTCTACAACACGGTCCCGGCGGCGGCTGGGGACAAACTGGCGCAAGCACATTTCTGGGCCGCGCAGATCGGTATGGTCATGTTCATCATTGGCTTGTACATAGTCCTGAATGAAAACATGACGGGCGAGCCCGTTCTCATCGCCGGAGAGCTGTTGACCGGAATATCCATGCTAATTTTTGGCTACAAGGTCTGGAAAACGGATGCCACCTAAGGCGCTTCACTCCAATTGAAGGCCTTGTAATCAAAACCATCCTCGATCGTTGGTTTGATGGTGGCAAAATAGGGGGACAAATCAAAGTCACGAGGCGTAAACAGGGAGTGATGGCGCACGGTCCAGGCGGCGCCGCCATTTTCTGTTTCTGCTCCCGTTTTTTCATCAACGATCTTTGGCAGGACCGGGTAGCCAACTGACTGGAAGGCTTCGGCGATCAGGGTTGAGCATATTGCCCGGGTCGGATCCCCACTCCCTATCGACAGCAACTTTCTTCGCCAGCGTTGCGGCACCGGCGGTGTTGGCAACAAATAGCGCGCCAGATCCAGAACGTTTTTCAGATCATATGTGTCGCCAATGTGGGCCACCGCAAAATCAATTAAATGAGCACGGTCTTGTGGCGAAATTCCCACGGGCCGACAAATGCGGGTGTTCTGGTTGCGGTATTTTTCCACCGGGACTGCAATCACGCCTTTTTCAAGATCAGCCTCAATCAAATCAGGTTGATCCACGCCCAGGGCACGCCCGATATACAAGGCTGCATGAGACCAGGTTGACTGCGTCAGATATTTAATGGCGACCGAGATGCGCTCGCTGCCTTCAACCAGCAAGACATCGCCGGGCTGCAGATGTTGGCGCAATAAATCCGGTGACTGGACGGAAAACTCGACATAGACCCCGACCTGTTTGGTCAGATAGCCCGCCAGCCAGCCGCCAACGCGATTTGAGACCCAACCCATATATTTACCTGCCCCCTATCGTCGTCATTGTCATTGTTTAAAATAATATTGCCCTGAACGGCCTCAAGCAGCTATATCAGGCATTCTATTTATATGGTTCATCTTCAGCAAAAGCAGATAAATAATGCAAGTCACCGTCAAAAGAGATTCCGGATTCCGGTTTGTTGGCTCCAACAGCCGGGGCAGCCAAGTGCTGATGGATCCCTCCGCAGCAGCCGATGGGGCCGCCGAAGGCACCAGTCCCATGGAGCTGTTACTGATGGGCATTGGTGGCTGTTCTTCAATTGACGTTGTCATGATCCTGGAAAAAATGCGCCAACCCGTGACGGACTGTCAGGTCACTGTCGAAGCCGACAGGGTGGAGACCGATCCAAAGGTTTTCACGCACATCCGCATGCACTTTGCCGTTGCCGGCGAAGGTCTCTCTCTGGACCGGGTTGAACAGGCCGTCAAACTGTCGGCAGAAAAATACTGCTCTGCCTCGATCATGCTCAGCAAGGCAGCAGAAATCTCACATACATTCGAAGTGATCGAAACCTGATTTCTTTGCGTTTGTTTCTGGGGTCAAGCGGATACGAAGTCGTCGATATAGTTCTCGATAATTTGTTCCAGACTTTGGTCCTGTGGTAACCCCAGCGCCAAAGCGCGAGCACTTTCAGTTTCTGTGGGCCAGCCGGCAACAATGGCAGCAATTTCCGGGTCAGGCTGATCAATAACGTCGCCCAGGGAAATACCACGGGATGCCGCAACCTTTTCCATGGCCGCGACACATTCGTGCATGGTGTAGGACTTGCTGGGCAGGCCCACTGCCCGATCTGACCCCAGTTTTGCGCCTTCAAGTTCCATCAGGGCAATCATGCCTTCAACGGCATTGCGATAACCAAGGTTGGCCATCACCGTGTCCCGGCTGACCGGCAAATAGCAGGCTTCACCATTCAATGGCTCCCGAAAAATGCCACTGGCGAAGCTGGATGCCGCGGCATTTGGTTTACCAGGGCGAATAACAATTGTTGGCAGACGTGCAACCCGACCATCGACAAATCCCTTGCGGGCATAATCATTTACCATCAGCTCGCCAATGAACTTGGTCATGCCATAAGTTGTTTGCGGATTGGGCTTTGTACTATCGCCAACAACTGACGGAATGGCATCGCCGCCAAAGATGGCAATCGAACTTGTGAATACCAGGCGCGGCATGCCGCCGCGTGCACGCAAGGCTTCCAGAACATACCGGCCACCATCAAGATTTACCCGCATGGCCAGATCAAAATCCTTTTCACCACCGCCACTGACCACAGAAGCCAGATGGAAAACCGCAATATCATCGCGGTCGATAAGGGTATTTACGGTTTCCTGATCCCCAATGTCCCCTGACACCAGCGATACTCTGTCATCCAATCCGTCAGGCATTGCATCAGGCAGGTAGAAATCAGACAGAACCAGACTATCTATTTCTTCAGGCTGCCCTGAGGGACCCATCATGGTGCCTTTGGCCAGCAACCTCTTTGCCAACATCTGCCCGATAAAGCCGGTTCCGCCCGTAATAACAACTTTCATAAGACCCCCATAACTTGATGTCTGAATTTCTGATCAACGTTGCCAGAAAATTACAGCGAAACAGGCTAAGCATGCAATTCAGTTTGGCATTCCATCCACGATAGAGATGAGTTCTTACACGAGGAAATAAACTTCCAGATTCAGTAATAGTACTTTACAATAGCTATAATACTACTAATTGAATTAAAATCTGACACTAAAGCCTTTGTTTTGATTTAGACTGAGTGAACTGGCTGTTGACGCATCAAACAGAAGTAAAAACTTTGAATCAACGACAATCAACTGAGAAAATATGAGTAAACTATCCTTTGTACAGGCCAGAAATGCCGTCATCATCGCCTTTATACTTGGGCTACTTTTCAGTATCGTCCAGATCGGATTTGACCTTCGAAACGAGCGGGATTCACTGGATCACCAGGTATCGCGCATGCTGGAGACAATCAAGGCATCGGCGTCGCGGGCGGTATTTAATGTTGATCGGGGACTGGCTGAAAATGTCGTCGACAGTCTTCTCAAATTCTTGCCGATCTATCATGCAAGTCTGATTGATGACTTTGGCGAAGTCCTGGCATCACGAGACAAACAGCGGACAAAGGCAAGTTATCCACTGCTGACAGAGATACTGCCGGTTTATCGCAGTAGCTATGCCCTGGACCTTACATCGGAACAAAGCGGTCTCAATATGGGGCGCATCAACATCAAGGTTTTTGGTGATCAGATCGTTGAGAATTTTGTTGAACGATCCATTCTCGTTGTGATCTTTGGCACCCTCAGAAATTTTCTGCTGGCCATCGCCCTAACGTTGATCTTCCACTACACCCTTACCAAACCCCTGACGACGCTAACGAGTCAGTTATCAAAGCGGGCACCTTCAGACACTGAAGACATGCCGCTTGAGGTTCCGAGTGGTCATCAAAATGACGAGTTGGGGGACCTGACCGACAAGCTGAATTTTTATCTGCGGACCACCGCGAAATTGGTTCAGGAACTTGCAGCGACCGAAAGCAGAGCACGGGCAAGTGAGAACAAGTTCAGAAATTTGGCTGAAACCAGTTCGGACTGGTTTTGGGAAATGGGGCCTGATCTCAAATATGTTGCTCAAGAGGCCTATCCCACAATTATCACCACCAATTTTGACTCTCACCCGCCGGTTGGCTTAACCCGTTGGGAGGCCGTCAAAGACAGACTGCCCAAGTTCGAAAAAGAAGATCAGGAGAAATGGAGCAGACACCTTTCTGATCTGAATTTGCACAAACCCTTCAGAGGTTTTCAGTATGCAACGCTGTTGCCGGATGGCGAATTATCTTATGTCCGCATTAATGGCAAGCCGGTTTTCGACGAAGTCGGTGAATTTGCAGGCTACCAGGGCACGGGTTCTGATATTACGTCTGAAGCCAGATCAAACCGGGCCCTTGAGGTAAGTGAATCCCGTTACAGGACCATTTTCAACAACGCCCAGTTGGGTATTTCGCAATCGACGATGTCGGACGGAAGGATCGTGCAAGCAAATGAGCGCGCTGCTGAAATTTTGGGTTATGAAAGCGCTGAAGATTTGATTGAAAATTATGTGGCAGCTGATTCCTGGATTGTTGCAGAACAACGGGACCAGATGATCAACATTGCCATGGAAGATGGTTCTGTCCAGGAGATTCAGGTAGAAGTGAAATGCCCGGACGGTTCCCGTCGCTGGATCAGGTCCTCTATCAGTACAGACGTCGAAAAGGGGTTAATCAACAGCTTTTTTGTTGATGCCACAGAAACCGTTCAATCTCTGGATGAACTGGCCAAGCTTAACAACGAACTAGAGGTCAGGGTCAGCAATCGAACCCGTGCCTTGAAAGATGAAATTTTTGAACGCAAGCGAGCAGAAGAAGACTATCGCGATAGCGAGGCCAGATTGCTGACAGCCATTGAAGCCATCGCCGATGGCTTTTTGCTGTTTGATGCCAATGACAGGTTGGTTCTGGCCAACTCCAGAATTAAGGATTATTCACCTGATCTTGCCGAAAGCTTTGTTCCAGGTAGAACGTTTGAAGAGATTTGTCGAGATGCTCTCGATCAAGGTTTTTTCCCCGAGGCCCAGGGTCGGGAAAAAGAATGGCTTGCCGGTCTTCTCGAACAACGCAAACAGGACGAACACACCGTCCGGGAAGTCAAATCAGATGATGGCCGTTGGCTTCGGCTGACTGATTCACCCACACCGGATGGCGGTAAAGTTGGGTTAAGAACTGACATCACCGAACTGAAACAGGCCCATGAAGATCTTCAGAACGCCAATGCAAATCTGACGCAAAATGAGAGACTGGCTGCCCTCGGACAACTGGCTGCAACAGTCAGCCATGAATTACGAAACCCATTGGGCGCGATGCAGTCGTCAGCATACTTCCTCCGTCATAAAATGAAGAATGCAGGTGAAAAAGAACAACAGGCACTTGAGCGAATTGAACGAAACATCCAGCGTTGTGATCGCATTATTGACGAGCTTCTCGATTTCACCCGTGTCCGTGAATTGAATCTGGCCGAGTTGGACTTTAACAACTGGTTACGTAAAACAATCTCTGAAATGGTCGTGCCAGACGGCATTATTCTAAAAGAGGAAATCACCGCCGAAGAACCAATTATCTCGCTGGACGAAGAATATTTCCGCCGTGTTGTGGTTAACCTTTTTGATAACGCCTGCCAGGCCATGACCAAGATGGAAGGGAGTGAAGAGTTGAAAACCCGCACGCTGACAATTTCAACGATAAGTGATCAAGACCATTTGTCCCTTGTATTCCGTGATACTGGCGTTGGCATGACTGGCGACATTCAATCACGAATATTCGAACCCATGTTCAGTACCAAGGGGTTTGGCGTCGGCCTGGGGCTCGCCCTGGTTAATCAGATTGTTGAACGACACCATGGAGAAATTTCAGTTGTAAGCGCACCTGAAAAAGGAAGTGAATTCACTGTTCGTTTGCCTCGTTCACAGTAATAGGACAGGATACCCTGAATTTTGCACGGAATCCTGGAAATTCCAGGCCAGACACCAACATCATTCTCATTGCCCGTTCAATTCACAGAATTGAACACGAAAAAACTTGCAGGGAGGTTCGATGAATACTGAACAGCAGACCTCACGTCGCGTCATGGTCATTGATGATGATGTTGACTTTGCAGATGGTCTCTCGGATGTCCTTTCCATGCATGGTTTTGAAGTCAAATCTGTTAATAGTGCGGATCAGGCAAGAAAAGAAATCGGTGACTGGTCGCCCACAGTTGCCCTGATCGATAATCAACTGGGGTCCTCGTTGGGCGTCGACCTTATCCCGCAACTGAAAGACCGCGTCCCCAACATCATGTGTGTGATGATCACAGCCCACAGTAGCATGGATTCGGCCATCAAGTCCGTACGTGAAGGTGCTGTCGACTATTTGCGAAAGCCGGTTGCTCCAGATGAGGTTGTTCTGTCGCTAGAAAATTGCTTCGAGCGCTCTCGTCTGTTGAAAGAACGTCAGTTCGCTGAGACCGAACTGACGGAACGTGAAGCCCGCTTACAGGGAATTATGCAGAACGTTGCGGATAGCATTTTCATCGTAGATCAGACAGATAAAATTGAATTAGCCAATCTGGCGGCAAAAAAAATGTTCGGCTATTTTGCTGACGATTTGATGGGCTGCCATATTGAAAAAGTCATCCCCGGTGGTGTGCGTGTATTCAGCGGATCAATGGAGGACGTGCGTATCGCGACAGGACGCCGGGCAGATGGTTCAGAATTTCGCATGGAATTTTCTGTCGGGCATCTCGTCCAAAGCGGCATAGACAACCTGATCATCGCCATGCGCGATATCACTGACAGACTGGCGCGCGAACGTGAACTGCGAAAAGCCAAGGAAGATGCTGATGTGGCGAACCGGGCCAAATCCGAATTTCTGGCAAATGTCAGCCACGAGTTGAGAACGCCGCTAAATGCCATCATCGGTTTTTCCGAAATGATGCTTAAGGCCCAACATGGCCCGATGGGGTCCGACCATTACAGCGATTACGCCGACTATATTCATCAGGGCGGAGAGCACTTGCTAGCAATTATCAACGATATTCTGGACGTCTCCAAGATCGAAGCCGGGAAGATGATATTGGACGAAGATGAGATTGATGTCCGCCAATTGATCAACAGTGCCAGCGGTATGCTAAATTCCCTGGCGCGCCGGGGTCACCTGAGTATGACGATTGATGTGCCAGAAGGCCTGCCCTCATTGTTAGCTGATGGACGCATTGTCAAACAAATCTTGATCAACTTGATTACCAATGCGATCAAGTTTACACCCGAAAATGGTCAGGTCACGACGTCTGCTTTTATTGACGAACAAGGTCGGTTTTGCCTGTCAATTGTGGATACCGGCATTGGTATTGCAGAAGAAGATATCCCAAGGGTCCTGATCCCTTTTGGCCAAGTCGAAAATGTCTTTTCGCGCAGCAAAGAGGGTACCGGTCTGGGCTTGCCTTTGTCGAAACGATTGGCTGAATTGCACGAAGGTGAATTGACGATCGAAAGCTATCCAGGGCAAGGCACAGCAGTCAGCGTGATTTTCCCGGCAAGCCGGGTGATGGACAAGCCATAATCTTGTTAGTTGAACCGATCAGGTTTTGAAGAAGTTAGCAGCTTAGTCAACAAGTCTGCTTCTGACCCCGAGCCGACGTATGGGATGTTGGCATTAGATTTTCGACTGAAGTTTTGGAAAACATATTGGCATCGGTTAGGTGCGCCAAAATCACGATAGGTCACAAAAATAGCCCTCAAAATTACCGAATAACTGCTGAGACAGGGAAGAATATCACGCAAATTCGCAGGTTCTGTTGAAATCTCGCTCCAAATCAGGCCTTATGCTGAGGTCTCAGAGTATGTTTGAAATACAAAATGCCCGATCCAAACCCAATTCAGTACCCTGCCCCACAAGCCGATATTCTCTGTTTCCCTCAGGCCTATTCGGCGGATGAAAGCGCAGAGATTTTCGAACTACTGAAAACCGACCTGGATTGGCAGCAGGCGCACATCACCTTATATGGCCGGACCGTGCCGATCCCCCGCTTGCAGCAATGGTATGGAGATTCGGCCTATACTTATTCACGTCTGCACATGCCGGCAAGACCGATGACGCCTTTGCTGTTACGCCTCAAGGATCGGGCTGAACAGTTAACCGGGTTTACCTATAACAGCGCGCTCTGCAATCTCTACCGTCATGAGCGAGACAGCGTCGCCTGGCATGCGGACGATGAGGCAGAGTTGGGAACAAACCCGGCCATCGCCTCTCTCAGCTTCGGCGGTGATCGGATATTTCAATTCAAGCCAAAGTCAGGCGTAACCCTGCCATTCGACATCAACCTACAGGCGGGCAATCTGTTATTGATGAAGGGCGAAACCCAGCACTACTGGCTACACCAGATTCCCAAGACCAACAAACCAACGGGCGAGCGCATCTGCCTGACCTTCCGGATGACTTATTCCTGAACGTAAGGAAGAAGCGGAACCTTGTCTCAGGTAAACTACTCAGACTTTAAGGTAATGTCTCTTAACTGGCTATTTGCAGACATTCAGGCAAACACATCTTTGACGCGCCAAAAACAAATGATTGCCCGGCATCACGAATTGTTTTTCTACGTCAGTTCAATAACAACCCTGCGCCAGAGACCGCCAATAGAATCAAAAGTCCCCTTTTGAACTGGGCTTCATCGACACGGCGATAAAGAAAAAAACCGAGATAACTTCCGGCCAGCATGACCGGAATGGCAAGAACAGTCGGGCTGATGAGACCCTTGTGCATTTTGCCCTGCACTGCATAGACACACAGCGTCATCACATGCATGGAAATATTGAAAATCTGGAAAGTGGCTCTTTGGCGATCCTTTGACCATTTCATCATGCTGCACCAAATTGTTGGCAGAATACCCGACAGTCCAGCAAAGCCACCCATGACGCCACCGCCAAAACCAACCAGATACATGGACCAACGCGGTGCCCGTTGAAGACGCGGCAGTCGGCCAACAATAAAGACCGAAGCGACATAGCCAATGAGCATGACACCCGCGATCTTGCGGAACCACCAGGGATCAAGGATGTGCAGGATACTGGCCCCGATGGGCGAGCCCACAAGACCAAATCCGATGAACGGCAAGGCGGCCTTGAAATCGATGCTGCGCCAGATGCCAGGCAACGTCAGCAGTTGCACCACCAAAGAACCCAGCACAACCAACTGAGCCAATATCAGGGGGGACAGGGTGTGGGCCCAGATACTCAACGATGTTGCCCCGAAAGCAAAACCAGAAAATCCCGACGCAAGCGCCCCGGCAAAGGCACCGGCAAGGATCGCCCAGACCGGGTTACTGTCTCCTGAAATCAGATCAACCAGGTTCGCCAGATTTTCCATTAGAGTGTTTCACCTTTTTCTGAAACACAGGTTTGCGTCATGGTATTGAAAAGCAATGCAGAAATATAACAAAGCGATTCGCATTAAACCGAAATCGCCTTAGCCAACTTCACCAGATATTATGGCTCGAAAAAAAGGGGCGTCTGACGCCCCTTTTCCGATCAATTGAGATCATTAAACCATATCAGGCGTCGCGACAAACCTGGCGTTGCTCGCCAAGACCACTAATGCCCAAGGTGACAACGTCGCCGTTGTGCAAAAAGACCGGTGGTTTAAAACCGGCACCAACACCAGGCGGTGTGCCTGTTGAAATAACGTCGCCTGGCTGCAGGGACATACGCTCACTCAAATAGCTGACGATATGAGCGATGGTGAAAATCATGGTCCGGGTATTACCCGTTTGGCGGCGCTCGCCATTAACATCCAGCCACAGGTCAAGCTCCTGAGGATCACCGGCATCGTCTTTAGTGACCATCCACGGACCAAAAGGGCCGAAGGTATCGTGACTTTTGCCCTTGGTCCACTGACCGGTGCTTTCCGTTTGCAAGGCCCGCTCGCTGACATCGTTGGCGAGGCAATAACCAGCTACATAATCAAGTGCGTCGGCTTCAGAGACATATTTGGCCTCCTTGCCGATAACCACTGCCAATTCAACTTCCCAGTCTGTTTTTTGCGCACCACGTGGCACTTCGATGCCGTCATTGGGCCCGCAAATGGCGCTGGTTGCCTTCATGAAGACAACGGGCTCTTCCGGGATCGGGTTATTGGTTTCGATGGCGTGATCCGTGTAATTCAGACCAATGCAGACGAACTTGCCAACACTGCCAACGCAGGGGCCCATACGCACATCGCCCGATACTTCCGGCAAGGTTGAAGTATCAACAGCGGCAATTTTGGCCAGACCTTCGTCCGACAGAACCGCGCCATCAATATCAGCCACAACACCGGACAAATCGCGGATTGTCCCGTTCGCATCCAGAATTCCGGGTTTTTCTGATCCGGCCTCACCATAACGTAACAGTTTCATTTTTCAGTCTCTCCGTATTTGATTAGATTGCTTGCTTCAAACATCAAGTGGTCATGCCACCATCAATAATCATTTCAGTACCGGTAATGAATTTTGATTCGTCACTGGCCAGAAAAAGTGCCAAATCGGCAATCTCGGTTGTTTCACCAAGGCGCCCCATGGGCTGACGCGCGATAAAGTCTTTTCGCGCCTGAACAGGATCATCCAGAGCATTGATACGGTCATTCAGCGATGGCGACTGCACGGTGCCGGGGCAAATCGAATTACAGCGAACACCCTGGGCCACAAAATCCTTGGCCACAGACCGGGTCAAACCAATTACGGCGGCTTTGCTGGCACCATAAGCAAAGCGATTGGGCACACCTGCGACCGATCCTGCGACCGATGCAATGTTCACAATTGAGCCACCACCGTTCTCCAACATGGCGGGAAGGAAGGCCTTGCACATGACAAACATGCTGCGTGCATTCAGGCCAAAGGAAAAATCCCAGTCTTTTTCATCGCAATCCAGGATCGTGCCGTGATGCACATAGCCAGCACAATTGACCAGAATATCAACCGGGCCAACTTTTGCCGCCATGGCCCGAACGGCGTCACCGTCCGTGACATCCAGTGCTGAAGTCGATGCAATGCCTTGTTGGCCGTTTAGTTCAGCCACCAGGTCGCCATTCAGGTCAGTGGCAGTCACGACTGCACCTTCACTGGCCAGCTTTTCTGCTATTGCCCGACCTATACCTTGTGCGGCCGCAGTTACAAATGCGGTTTTGCCTGTTACGCGTCCATTCATTCTGGTTTGACCTTGTTTCAAATGAGCCAAAGGCAAACAAACGGATGGATCATCATCCGCACAATGCCTTGCGTCGTTACGAAGTTATAATGTAATTATCATACAATTGGAAAGCACCAATCCCGTATTGCGACAGGAGAGACCACTGTGACCGAACAAGGCAGCCAGACCGTCCGTTTGAACAGCGCCGACAATGTAATCGTTGCGCGCACAGATTTTCCTGCAGGACTAACCATTTCCGGGGAAGATGTCACGACCCTTGGTGCCGTGCCGGCAGGTCACAAGGTGGCTACCCAGGCCGTTGCCAGTGGCGAGGCCATCCGCAAATATGACCAGATCATTGGCTTTGCCAGCGCCGATATTGCGGTTGGCGACCATGTTCACACGCACAATTGTAATTTTGCTGACTTTGAACGCGACTATGCCTTTGGTCAGGATGTGCGTGAAAGCGGCCTGCTGCCGGATGCCGAACGGGCCACTTTTCAGGGCTACGTACGCCCAAACGGCCAGGTCGGCACCCGCAATTATGTGGCCATTGTCAGCACCGTGAACTGTTCGGCCACGGTCTGCAAACAAATCGCGGCTGCTTTTGAAGGTGATGTGCTGGCCGATTACCCCAATGTGGACGGCGTCTTTTCGGTCACCCATGCCATGGGTTGCGGCGCTGGTGGCGCTGATAACCACGCCCAGATGCAACGCGTCATGTGGGGTTATATCAGCCACGCCAACTGCGCCGGTGTATTGTTGATTGGCCTGGGCTGTGAAGGCAACCAGATTTCTTTCCTGCTGGATGCCTATGGCTTGAAGGCGGGTGATAATTTCCAGCACATGACCATTCAGGACACCGGCGGCACCCGTAAAACCGTTGAAGAAGGCATTGCCCGCATCAAGGCCATGCTGCCGTTGGCCAATGGCTTCAGCCGCCAAACCGTTTCCGCCGAACATATCAGCATGGCGTTGCAGTGTGGTGGCTCTGACGCCTATTCCGGCATTACCGCAAACCCGGCCATGGGCGCGGCTGTCGACCTGATTGTACGCAACGGCGGCACCGGGATTTTAAGCGAAACGCCTGAGATTTACGGTGCTGAGCATCTACTGACCCGTCGGGCAGTCTCTAAAGAAGTCGGTGAAAAACTGATTGAGCGCATCCATTGGTGGGAAGATTATACGTCAAAGAATGGCGCAGAGATGAACAACAACCCCTCCCCTGGAAACAAAGCGGGTGGCCTGACAACAATCCTGGAAAAATCCCTGGGAGCTGCCGCCAAGGGCGGCACCACCAACCTGGTCGATGTTTATAAATATGCCGAGAAGGTCGACAAAAAAGGCTTTGTCTTCATGGACAGTCCCGGTTATGACCCAGCCTCAATTACCGGCCAGGTAGCGTCGGGCGCGAATGTTGTTTGTTTCTCCACTGGTCGTGGCTCGGTTTTTGGCTACAAACCAGCCCCATCCATCAAACTTGCAACGAACTCCACCATGTTCAATCGCATGTCTGAAGATATGGATGTCAATTGTGGTGCCATCATTGATGATGGTGTTTCTGTCCAGGAAATGGGCCAGCAGATTTACGACCTGGTCCTGCGCGTCGCTTCCGGCGAACAATCAAAAAGTGAAGAACTTGGCTTTGGCGATAACGAATTTATCCCCTGGCAAATCGGTCCCTATTTGTAAGTCAAATACCCTACCGCCGGATTTCAAAAGTGACCCCCGCTTGAAGACTCCAGATAAACGGAACACACAATGAAAATTGATCTCTCGGCTTTGCTGCCGATCGACGGCACCAGCGGCACCTTAATCGGTCGGGTTTGGTTGCCGGCAACCGAAGGTCTGCCGGCCGGCCCCACGCCTGTGGTCATCCGCGAAGATGGCGTGTTTGATCTGAGCCAGATTGCCGCCACTGTTTCCTTTTTGCTGGAGGCACAAAACCCGGCCGGTGCAATTGCTGCGGCAGCCAACCTGCCACGCATTGCTGACCTCGCCGAAATCGCTGCCAACTCTGTTGCCGCCACATGTGATACCGGTAAGCCCTGGCTTCTGGCACCAGTTGATTTACAAGCCATCAAGGCTGCGGGTGTGACCTTTGTAAAATCCATGCTGGAGCGCGTGATCGAAGAACAAGCAAAGGGCGACCCAACCAAGGCCGCCGGTTTGCGCGAAACTATTAATACAGAGGTCGGCAGCGACCTCGCCGCCATTAAGCCGGGCTCGGAAGATGCGGAGCGCGTCAAACAAATCCTGATCCAGCGCGGTATGTGGTCGCAATATCTGGAAGTAGGTATTGGACCTTATGCCGAAGTCTTCACCAAGTCCCAACCTCTGTCCGCCGTCGGCCCTGGTGCTGATGTTGGCCTGCATCCGGAATCCACCTGGAATAATCCAGAGCCGGAAGTGGTCATGGTCGTCAACAGCCGCGGTGAAACCCTGGGGGCCACCCTGGGCAACGACGTCAACCTGCGCGATTTTGAAGGCCGCAGCGCCTTGTTGCTGGGCAAAGCCAAAGACAACAATGCTTCCTGTGCCCTGGGCCCGTTCATCCGCTTGTTTGATGACACCTTCAGCATCGATGACGTGCGCCAGACCGTGGTCAAATTAAAGGTTGAAGCGCCAGACGGTTATCTGTTGGACGACAGCTCAAGCCTTAGTGAAATCAGCCGTGACCCGCTCGACCTGGTCTCGCAAACCATCGGCAAGAACCATCAATATCCCGACGGCGTCGTTCTGTTCACCGGCACCATGTTCGCCCCCGTCCAGGACCGCGACGCACCTGGCACCGGCTTCACCCACAAGATCGGTGACGTGGTCACCATTTCATCGGACAAAATGGGCAGCCTCAGCAATACGGTCACAACCTGCGACCAGGCCGCGCGCTGGACCTTTGGTATCGGTGCCCTGATGCAAAACCTGGCGGCACGAGGTTTGCTTTAGGATTTGATCTGATGCTGCTGCGACAGTTTTTTCAACCAGGCAGGTTGCTGGTCTCCGTGAAATTTGCGCAAGCGCTGCATGGTTTCTGAATTCCTGTCCAGACCAAGATAGCTGAGCCCGTTGCCGCCCAGGATAGCTTCTCGCTCCGCAAGAAAATACTCCCCAAGCAAGGTATTCATATCTGAAAAATATTCGTCGTTGTCTTTGCGGCCAGTGCCCATGAACCAGTCTGAGCCATAGAGCAAACGGGACTTCAGGATACCGCCATCCTGCTCCAGCAAGGCCTGCAAACCGGCGACAATCTGGTCCTTAAATCCTGATTTACTAACCTGGTGAAAATTGCTGAAATCCGCAAACAAATTTTTGTTGGTCGACATCATATTGACGATCTGTGTAGTCCAGTTTGGCTCCGCACATGTATTGCCACAATAATCATCTGCCGTCGGACCATTGCGCGCCACATCATCACAGCCCCCAAAGTGGCCCATGTTGAAATTGATGTTGGGATACATCTTCAGAAGTTCTTCCCAGTGATCTGGATGAGGTCTGTTTTTTGGCCGCCCCTTTGGCGAACTGCTGTCATTTGTGTGTGCCATGATGGGCACGTGGTTATCATTGCACCAGCGATAAAGTTTGTGAAGTTCCTTGTCGAGACGCGCGCCCATTTCGTGGGGTTTGGGCAGTTCAGCGAGAACATCACCCTGGCGTCCCTCCTGCTTTATGTATCTGGGGAATTTTAGTTTATGTGGCTCACGCAGGTGATCGGGCCAGTTCGCCACGTCCTTGTCCAGGGCCTCATTACCGGACATCTGAAACCCCATGGGCGGATACATTTTCACGCCAACAAAGCCGTGTTTCAGAATAGCGTCTTGTACCCACGTCAGTGCGTCACCTTTTTCAAGGATGTTACGCAAGGGATCAAAGGCCACAAAAGGTAGAATGCGGCCGTCATGCAGACGAGAGACTTTGCCAATCACGGGTGACAAACTCCCAATATTGGATATGGCAAAATCGTTTAACCAGTAACCCATGTCGACAAAGGCAGCGACAAACAGATCCACACCCTGACCATCCTTGCCCTTTGGCTTACTATGCTGAAAAGTCTTGATCAATTGATTGGCATTTTTATAGCGATAGGTCCGGTAACGTTTCACGAGACGTAAAATCCGCCACAGCGCAGTTTTCCGATAAAGCTTTCGCAAGTTGCCAGACAAACCTTTGTTTGATTTTTCCCCTGCGACTCCCTGGTCGCGCATCATGTCATCCACCATCTCTCCCTGTGGATCAACCTTCTTGATCTCGTCGGACAATTCTTTCAGATCGTTGATCTCGATGTCGTTATCTTCTGCTGTGGACAGCCGGGCGAGGCTTTTCTTCAGCCCAGGCAAATCACAAATCTTTGTGCCAAAAGTTTATCAAGTTCCTTTTCCTCACGATGGGTTTTTGGCGCCGCAGCCTGCGCGTATTTGTCCAAAAGGTTAATCAGCGGCTTAATCAATTTGCCTGCCCAGTTCGGCAAACTTTTGGCCAGAACGTCCTTGGCATAACCGTAGACCGCAATGTCCTCGGCATTAAAAATATGCGCGTGGGCATCAATGAACAAAGTGTCAGGTTTTTTAAACAGTTGAAGCAATTTGGGTCTGGCGCAGCTAGCCAAAAAAGCCAGGCTACCGCCCAATAACCCCAGCTTCAGTATACGCCGGCGACCAGCTTTATGGCCAGTCAGCGAGGTTTCGCCTTCTGCTACTTGTGTCATTTCCCATACCCCCCAAGGCTGCAATTGTGTCTTCAAAGATTATAGAATTGTAGCCAGGTAGCGATACGTAATAATGCTGATATGCAGTTGTATACACCCGGAAGATATCACAGGTTTTTTCGAGCTGATTCCAATAGGGACCGTATTATTACCTTGTCTGATTCATCTGTTGCCGCCAGTAAAGATTCTGTCAGGGATTGGACAGAAACTTTATGTACGCTTGGCTTGTCTGACTGTGCACGTTTGGCTGATGCCACACCAACCTTCGGCAAAATTGCTGCCACCATGCGTTCAATCGCCTGGAAGATGAAGTCCGTGTTATAGCCGGCAATAATCGCTAATACGGGGGCGCTGAGCTGAATTATCTCGTCGCCATTTGGCGCTTCATTTGCATCACCAACGCCAATCTGACTAACAAAATACATAACGATGCCGCCTGAAGCGAACCCCAGCAGCATGCGGCTTTTGTATTCTGCAATTCGCAAAGGATCGAAGCTGCGATTGCTGACGAAGTCATGGCATTTTGGCAACAAATAGAGACAAGCACCGAGAAGTCCGTAGATAAAGGGCAGCAAGATGTTTAGACCAACCAGGTAAAGATGCATGCCGTAGACCCAGTCCATTTCGAATTCCGAATTCAACGGGAACCAGCGTGTCGTCAGCTCTTGCAGAAACTCGGTCGTGCCAATGCCCAGAAGTGCAAAGCCAGTAAACATCCACATCTTGAACGACCAGATTTCAGCTTCGGAGCGCAATGTACCCAGACCGAGTGACATATATGTACGTCCGCATTTCGGATTTGTTGCTCTTAAGGTATCCGCCCGAACTGGTTTCATCATGGCTGACAAATCCCGAAAGGCTTCATCAAACTTCAGTATTATCTGTTCGTATTCCGGGTGCCCGTTTTCTTCTATGTCGGTGTCGAAATCATCGATAGGTTGCTTGCGTTGCTGAATAGCGCGAATTGCCCGATTTGTCGCAGGATCAACATCGATGCCTTTGGTCAGGGCGTAATCCAGAAGCAGCGCCGCATCACAAACACGTTTGCTCAGGTTTGAACATTTCGGTGTTTTTGAATCGTCGAAATCAGCTTCCGGCATCATCTGGTTTCCTCTTGTGACTGGTACATGTTTCAGAAGTGGGTGTGGATGCGGAAACAGCCGGCGACACGGCGCCATCGCTCAAATATTGTTCGCCATTCACGGAAAAATATTTGCCGTCAGACCGCAGAACGATGTTTCGTTCAACGACCGAAACCAGTGCCAGATCCTTTTCCCTCAAACCCTTTGGCGTTTCGCCCTTGTTGGTCGCATAAACAGCTTTCAAGCCCAGTGGTTTGATGTTGTGCAAACGGTTCAGAACCGCACGGGTGGGATGACCGTATCGGCTATTGGGGTAGCCATCCCCGGCAGAGATAAAGGCCACAGTCGGACGCAGGGTTTCGAGGAAATATTTATTTGAGCTGGTTGAACTGCCGTGGTGGCTGAGCCGTGCGCTATCGACGTGGCCCACCTTGTCGGCAACAGGCGTCTCCATATTTTCTGTTGTTTTTTTTACCAGATCGGCCGCCACCCGTGAGGTCACCGCCGATGAAATAGTCAAAAGTACCGTAATTGATGATCAAAGCGATACTGGCCCCATTTTCATCAAGTCTGGGCCGATATTGATTTTCACCGGCACCGGATACACAGCCATTTGCCGCCACAATACTGACAACTATTTCCGGGCCCAGATCAATTACACCATGGCCTGTCTGTGCTGCGTTTCGTTTTTCTGGCAAACCAGCGGCATGGATATAGTCTGCATAACGCGTGTCGTTCCCCTTCTCCGTTTTTAGGGGCCTGACAGGCAAGGGGCCAACACTGCCGGGGTCAAGTATCTTACCGGGAGGCATCGTCAGGGACTTCAGGACTTCGTCCAGACCGCCGATATGATCAGAATCGTAATGACTGGCGATTACATAATCGAGGTGCCGAATGCCCAATTTCTCAAGAAGCGGCACAACAATTTTTTTACCCTGACCATTTTGCCCACCATCAATCAGCATGGTTTTGCCGGAAGGGCTGATCACAAGCGTCGCGTCGCCCTGCCCAACATCAATATGGATGATTTCAAGGAAGCGACTATTAGCTGCTTTGGCATTGGAACCGGAAAAACCGGCCACAAACGCCAGCAAGAAGACATGTATCCAAATACGTGCTAATATCATTGAACCACCTATTATTGGATGTGGCTCATCAACATATATAAATTTAGTTGTATGTCAAAATATTTACAACCTTTTGGAGTTTACCAAAAAAAGGGCGCGTGATGATAATTCGCCACACGCCCCTTAAGCTATTGATTTATAATCGATTAATGTGAATCACGCGGCACTTCAGCGCCCCGGCAGCCAACCAGAAAATCAAAGTCCACACCTTCATCGGCCTGCAACACGTGATCAAAATAGAGTTTTTGATAGCCACCGGGCATGGCCGATTCAGGCGCAGTCCAGTTTTCACGTCGTCTGGCCAGTTCTTCGTCCGGGACATCCAGGTGCATGCGTCGACCCTCTACATCCAGTTCGATCATGTCTCCATTTTGCACGAGGGCGAGCACGCCACCCGCTGCAGCTTCAGGGGCCGTATGCAGGACGACGGTGCCATAGGCCGTACCGCTCATGCGGGCATCAGAAATACGGACCATATCGGTAACGCCTTTTTGCAGGACTTTGGGTGGTAATCCCATGTTGCCAACTTCGGCCATACCGGGGTACCCCATCGGCCCACAGTTTTGCAGCACCATAACGCAGGTTTCATCGATATCCAGATCCGGGTCTTCAATGCGGGCCTTGTAGTCCTCGATATCCTTGAAGACAACGGCACGCCCGCGATGCTGCATCAGTTCAGGCGTCGCCGCAGATGGCTTGATGATGGCACCCTTGGGCGACAGGTTGCCGCGCAGGACGGCGATACCGCCACTGGCCAGCAAGGCATTGTCAAAGGGCCGAATAACTTCTTCATCCCAGATATCAGCATCCTTGCAGTTCTCCCAGATGGTCTTGCCGTTCACCGTCATTTCATCTTGATGCAGTTTGCCCGCTTCGCCGAGGCGACGCAGCACCGCCCGAACACCACCGGCATAATAGAAATCTTCCATCAAGAATCGACCGGATGGCATGAGATCAACTATCGTCGGCACATCCTTGCCCTGTTCGTCCCAGTCATCCAATGAGAGGTCGATCCCCATACGACCGGCCAGAGCCAACAAGTGAACAACAGCATTTGTCGATCCCCCAATTGCGGCGTTGGTGCGGATCGCGTTTTCCATAGAGGCTTTAGTGACGACTTTTGACATACGCAGGTCTTCGTGGACCATAGTCACGATGCGACGCCCGACTAACTGAGCCAAACGATAACGTCGGGCGTCTGCTGCCGGAATGGCGGCATTTTCTGGCAAACCCATACCTAAAGATTCAACCATGGACGCCATAGTGGAGGCCGTGCCCATGGTCATGCAATGACCAATGGACCGGCTCATGCCTGATTCCGCATCCATGAAATCATCAAGGCCCATTTCACCGGCCTTCACCGCCTGATCAAATTTCCAGACGTCCGTGCCACTGCCAATATCGCGACCCCTGAATTTGCCGTTCAACATGGGGCCACCCGAGAGACACATGGTCGGCAAATCACAGCTGGCTGCCCCCATCATCAGGGCGGGGGTGGTTTTGTCGCAACCGACCAGCAAGACAACGCCATCGATGGGATGGGCCCTGATGGCCTCTTCCACATCCATGGAAGCCAGATTGCGAAACAACATGGCCGTCGGTCGCATGGTTGGCTCCCCCAGAGACGAGACCGGAAATTCGACAGGAAAACCACCGGCTTCGTAAACGCCACGTTTTACCCGTTCCGCCAGATCGCGGAAATGGGCGTTACAGGGCGTCAAGTCAGACCATGTGTTGCAGATGCCAATGACGGGGCGGCCGTCAAAGTTATCATCTGGCACACCCTGGTTCTTCATCCAGCTGCGATGTAAAAATCCATCTTTGTTGGCCGGGCCGAACCAGGCCGTGGATCTGAGCTTCTTCTTTTGATCTGACATTATTGTCTCCGTTGGGGGTCTATGTACCGATACGGATATATCGGCGCGTGGTGAACATTTTAGTCGTCGGGGTTGTCGGCGATGAAGTCAGCAACGGCCCTGCGGGCATCATCCAGCAAGTCGACGACAGCCGACTGGGCACCTGCTGTGTCGCCAGCAGCAATAGCTTCAAGAACGGCCTTGTGTTTGGGCAAGGCTATCATCACTCGTTTTGCGCCCAGGCTTGAAGCCTTGAAGTTGGCGGCCAAGGCCGTTTCGATCATGTATCCAAGGGAAATCAGTAGCTCATTGCCGGTACTGGCCAGAAGAAGTTGGTGAAAGCGCAAATCGGCGGGAACACTGGCTTCGATATCATCCCCGGCGGCTTCCATAGCATCATAGGCGCTGCGCAAATCGGCGACCTGCTCTTTGCTGGCCCGCGACGCTGCCAGAGCTGCCGCGGAGGGTTCAAAAATCTCGCGTATTTCAAATAACATCTCCGAGGCCGCTGCATTGGGACCCGCAGCAAACAACCAGGACAGGATGTCCGGGTCCAGCATGTTCCAGTTGTTCCGGGTGCGCACGCGGGTGCCGGTCTTGGGGCGGGATTCCAGCAATCCCTTGGCAGTAAGAACCTTGATGGCTTCCCGCAGGGCGGTCCGACTGACATTCATCTCTTCACTCAGATGGGCTTCATTGGGCAGAGACTGTCCCGGCAACAAATCTCCGCGCAGAATACGTTCGCCGATCTCGTGCGCCACCTGTCCGTGCAGGCTGCGTGTCGAATAAGTTCGTACAGCGATTTCCGTATCCGTCATCCGAACAGCCTGATATTCTGCATTCGATCTCCCCCCAAGAGAATCACGCCATCCCTGCCAGACTTGTCATTCGATTGTCCGCAGGACTTATTAGTCATATTATATGCTGAATATACTTCGGAGAAGAAAAATCGCATACCAAATGCCAAAAAGAACCATAATCGCCGACGATATCGGCCATTTGTGGCTGGCAATATGACTGCAGGCAATCCACAGGGCCTGTTGGTGGATTGGGGCACAAGCAACGCCCGGGCCTGGACCGTGGCGGAGGACGGCTCTGTTATTGCTTCAGCGCAGTCCAGCGGCGGAATCGGCCGTATTGCTGATGGTAATTTTTCCGCTGCCTTCAAAGACCTGACAGAGCAGTTAACGCCGACACCTTTGCCGACCTTGATGTCGGGCATGATCGGCAGTCGTCAGGGCTGGATCGAAGCGCCTTATCTGACCTGTCCGGTTTCATTAAGTGATCTTGCGCAACAGCTGATACCGGTCCCAGACGCACCCTATATCCGGATCGTGCCCGGTGTTCATCTGCAAACGAGCAAAGGTAGAAACGATGTTATGCGCGGCGAGGAGGTTCAGATTGCCGGCGTTATTGAGTTGGTCAGCTCGACCGAAGAGCAATTAATTTGCCTGCCGGGCACACACAGCAAATGGGCCTGGGTCAAGAAAGGCGTGCTGACAGACTTCGCTACATCGATGACCGGCGAGGTTTTTGCAGCCATGTCCAACCACACAATTCTGGGGGCGCTGTTGCCGAATGATGGCGGCGCCGCATCTGACATCACATCAGCGGGCTTTGAAACAGGTTTGGTCCGGTCCGGCGAAAGCGGTGGCCTGCTGCATCACTTGTTTGGTGTTCGCGCTGAAGGCTTGTTTGATGCGGTCGCTGCCGACGACCTGCGTGGTTATTTGTCCGGTATTCTGATTGGTCACGAAGTCCGCGACATGCTGGGCCAACAAACAGGTACTGCGCCGGTCATCGTTGTGGGTGAAGCACAATTGGCCGCACACTATGTTCATGCGATAACAGCTATGAACCGCCCCGCCTCCATCCTGGATTCTGAACTGGCAACAATCGCCGGTTTGACAATGATCCTGAACAAATCACAATAATTATCCTGAGCCAGAAATCGATGAACCTGACACCTGAAGCCGAGTTTGCAAAAAGACTATCCGAAAAGCCCGTCGTGGCAATTTTGCGCGGCATCAAACCATCAGAAATCGAAGCAGTGGCTGGCGCCCTCATCGATCAGAATTTCAGACTGATCGAAGTGCCGCTGAATTCACCGGACGCCCTGGAAAGCATCCGTTTGCTGGCGGACGGCTTTGGCGATCAGGCCCTGGTCGGTGCCGGAACGGTGCTCAAGCGGGACCAGGTGATAGCAGTCAAGCAAGCAGGCGGACGGATGATTGTCTCCCCCAATACCAATGTGGATGTTATCAAGGCATCTGTTGAACAAGGTATGCTGTCCCTGCCTGGCTTTGCCACGCCAAGTGAAGCCTTTACCGCAGTCGATGCAGGAGCTCATGGTCTTAAACTGTTTCCGGCAGATGGCTGCCCGCCAAATGTGCTGAAGGCCATGATGGCGGTCTTGCCGCCTGCCGTTCCGGTACTGGCCGTCGGGGGCGTCAGCGACAAAAACATGGCGGATTATTGGCAAGCCGGGGCCAAAGGCTTTGGCATTGGTTCCGCGCTTTACAAACCTGGACACAGTCCTGCCGACGTTATCGAGGCCGCCAAGAGATTTGCCGCCGCGATCACTGAAAATATTTAGAGACTATTTTGCGGGTTTACGTGTCAAAAGAATTTCACCAAACACAGAAGCACAGACTACGGCAATGGCCAGCATCTGAACCCAGGTGATGTCCTGGTTCAAAATCCACACGGCCAGCAAAGCCGCAATGACCGGCTTGAGGAAAAACAGATAACTACCCCGGGTGATATCAGGCACCGCAGCCAGGCCACCGATCCAAAGAAACTGTGTGATGGTCGTGTTCCAAAAGGCAATGACCAGCAAATACCCCAACCCTGCCGCCGGCAAGTCGATCAGACGTTGCGGCAGGGCCCAGACGTTAAATGTCACGCCGACCAACAGCCACAAGCCCAAGCCGCCAAGCATCATGGTGATGGCCGTTATGCGCAAGGCACCATATTCAGCCACAATGGGTCGAACCAGCAGGGAATAAAGCGCGACCGCTGCGGCACAACCCATGGCAAGAAAAATGCCGAACAGATTGCTGCCACTGCCTGCCAGGCGTGCGAGATAGCCATCCGTGATCAACAGGGCAATGCCGCCAACAGCACAAAGGCCACCAATGATTTTGGCCCGACCAATGGGCTGGCGGTTAATCACAAGATTGCCCAGGGCCACAAAAATCGGAATAGTCGTAACGGTCGTTGCAACCTGGGGCACACTGGCGAAATCCAGCGACCAATGAAAGACCAGATAACCAACGGTCACACCCAGCAAAGACAGAATAATCAGAGACCAGAAGTGGGTTTTGAACGGTGCCAGAAGATCGCGGCTGGCAGGCATCAATAATGCCATCAGCACTAACCCCAGCCCGCCAAGCACAAAGCGCCAGACAGAGAGTTCAGGCCCTGCCACGCCAGACAGTACCGCAAAAAATTCCGTAGAAGCATGCCCAAAAACGCCAATCAAGACGGCGAGATAGGCCAACCAGCTGTGACGGTGCCAGATTGCCATTCAGTTCGCTTTCAAATTAGAGATCGGCTGCGAAATCAATCAGGGTTTTGCTGAATTCGGCAGGGCGTTCCGCAGGCAACATATGCGAGGCATTGGCCATATCGACGCGTTTGGCGACGGGCATGCGGGCCGTGCGGTCGGTCACATCCTGTTCCACATAAAACAAGCGATCCTGTTGGCCGGTGAGCACCAAAACCGGCATGTCGATTTTCTCGTAGGGCAAATCCCAGTTCGCTGTGCCACCTGCGGCCAACAAATTGTAATCATTATCGGCAGGCGTAAGCGCCGTGTAGCCCTTATCGGTCAGGAAATTCTCACGCACGCTGGCCTGATATTCTTCGTTCGTGATCAGCGGCAGGAACAAATCCCGCATCAGATCAAGACCACCGACTTCGACGCAGCGCATCATGGCATCATTGATCCACTGCAGGCGCTGACCGTCCCGGCGCAGGGTGTTTACAAAAACATTGCCAACGACATCAACATCATCCAGGCCGTTCAGCCAGGCCTGAATGGCAAACAGGCCCCCGATGGATAGACCGACCAATACAACACGCGGTGGCCGGACATGCTCCAGTATGCGGGCGCTGTCAGCGGTCATCTGATCCGCATCAATTTTGACGTCAGCGCCAATGGGGCTTTGTGCCTGGCCGCGAAAGTTAAAGCTGAGGGTGCCATGACCGGCAGCCCGCAAGGATTCCCCGATCTCGCCTTCCCACATGCCACAATCACCCGTCAGGGCATTAAAAAAAACGTAAGTGACGCCGGCGTCACTGGTGGGCGCGTTATAGGTATAAAAAATACTGTTGGTACTATCAAATTCCAGCATGGACATGTGCTTTTCTCCTTAAATTTATTATCAGGTTTCAGACAAATTTCTGATGGCGGTCTTTGACGGTTTCCAGAACCTCGTCCGCATCTTTTTGCCACCAGTTATTTTGTGAGAAAATCTCGACCTCACAAGCGCCGTTAAATCCGGTTTGTTCCACCCAACCCCTGATTTTCGGAATATCAATAACACCGTCCCCCATCATGCCGCGATCCAGCAATAAATCTGTCGTTGGCACCAGCCAGTCACAAGTGTGAAAGGCCAACACATTTTGGCCAGCGCGGGCGATTTGGGCCTCCAGGTCCGGGTCCCACCAGACATGATAGACATCAACCGCCACACCCAGGCCTTCACCCAATTCTTCACACAAATCATTTGCATGGGCCATGCTGTTCACACAAGCCCGGTCAGCAGCATACATGGGATGCAAGGGCTCAATCGCCAGCGGCATGCCAACGTTGCGGGCATATTCGAGCGTTGCGGCGATGCCATCGCGGACCTGTTGGCGGGCACCGGCAATATCCTTTGACCCGTCTGGCAATCCACCGACCACGAGGACCAGGCAGGCCGCATCCAGGGCTTTGGCTTCATCGACAGCCAGACGGTTATCGGCCAGGGCGGCTTCACGCCCGGATTTGTCCGCCGCCGGGAACATACCACCCCGGCACAAGCCACTTAATGTCAGACCTGCATCGCGCAAATGTTTGGCAGCAGGCTCAAGGCCATATTCATGCAACTTGTCTCGCCACGGCGCGATGCCCGGAATGCCATGCCGGGCACAGCCTTCGATACATTCTGCCAAGGACCACTGGCTTTTAACCGTAGCCGTATTCAAGGACAGTCGTGAAAGGTCAGCCATGGATTATACCCCGATACCGTGAGCAGCCATAATGATATCCGCCCGGGCACAGGCTTCTTCCGGGTCGGCCAGCAATCCGGCCTTGTCAGCCAGGCGAAAAAGCTCACCCAGGTGCTGGGCCGAACGCGTACTTTCCTGTCCACCAACCATGGTGAAGTGATCCTGATGGCCGTTGAGATAAGCCATGAACACAACCCCGGTTTTATAAAAGCGTGTCGGTGCCTTGAAGATGTGGCGGGATAGCGGCACGGTCGGTGCCAGTATTTCATGATAGCGATCCATGTTACCCTGACCCATGGCGGTCAGGGCCGCGCTGGCTACAGGTGCGATGGCATCGAAAATACCCAGCAAGGCGTCAGAATATCCTTGCTCATCTCCAGCAATCAAATCGGGATAATTAAAATCATCGCCGGTATACATACGCACGCCATCGGGTAAGCGTCGGCGCATGGTGATTTCTTTTTGATCGTCCAGCAAGGAAATCTTGATGCCGTCGATCTTGTCCGCATTATCCGCCAGCATATCCAGGCAAACATCCATGGCCTTTAAATGATCGTCGTTACCCCAATAACCTGCCAGGGCCGGATCAAACATTTCACCCAGCCAGTGAATAATGACAGGCTCTTTCACCTGGGCGAGGACACGGCCATAGACTTTGGCATAGTCATCAGGTGATTTGGCTGCGGCTGCCAGGGCACGGCTGGCCATAAGTATGATACGTCCACCTGCCGCCTCAACTGCTGCGCACTGTTCTTCATAAGCCGCAATGATGTCGTCTACTGTCAGGGAAGGATCAGGGGTGATGTGATCGGTGCCAGCGCCTGAGGCCACCAGTGCACTGCCATTTGAATCATTGGCGAAGTCCTTCGCGGCAGCGACAGATTGTTTGATCAGTTCCAGCGATGTCGGCCAATCCAGCCCCATGCCGCGTTGTGCTGTGTCCATAGCTTCGGCTACACCCATGCCCAGTGACCAGAGATGGCGGCGATAGTCGATGGTCGCATCCCAATCAATGGCCGTCTCCAGCCATGGGTCTACGTCGGCATATGGGTCCGACACCACATGGGCCGCGGAATAAGCAATGCGCGGGAACGCAACATCAGATGCTGCTTCAAAACTTAGCGGCTCGCCTGCTTCATACTCTTCGACACCGCCATCAGCGGTGGGCAAGGATACAACGGCCATGTCCTAAACCTTCAACTCATCAACATCCAGCCAGCGCCGCTCGGCCCAGCTCTTCATGCCCAGTTCGGCCAACTGCACGCCTTTGGCACCGGCCAGCAGATCATAGCTCCAGGGCGCATCTTCATAGACATGACGAATGAACATTTCCCACTGCGACTTGAAGCCATTGTCGAATTCCTGATTATCCGGCACTTCTTCCCAGTCGCCATAAAAATCATGGTTGCGGGCTTCATCCGGATTCCACACAGGCTTTGGCGTATTCCAGCGCGACTGACTTTTGCAGGAATGCAAACCGGCCACAGCCGAACCATGGGTGCCATCCACATGGAACGTCACCAGATCATCCCGGCGCACACGGGTACACCAGGAAGAATTCATCTGGGCAATAATGCCGCCTTCCAGCTCGAACGTGGCGTAGGCCGCATCGTCGGTATCTGCCGTATAGCGATCACCATTTTCGTCAACGCGTTCCGGGATGTGAGTGGCACCGAGGCAACTGACCGCCTTGACCGGGGCGATGGTATTGTCCAGCACATAGCGCCAATGGCACAACATATCCAGAATGATGCCGCCACCTTCAGCCTTTTTGTAGTTCCACGAAGGACGCTGCGCGGTTTGCCAGTCGCCTTCAAAAACCCAATAGCCGAATTCACCGCGCACACTGAGGATACGACCGAAAAATCCTGTATCGACCAGGCGCTTCAGTTTCAGAATGCCAGGCAGGGAAATCTTGTCATGCACCACACCATTTTTCACCCCTGTTTTGGCCGCATGGCGGGCGATGCCCATGGCATCTTCCAGGGTTTCGGCAATGGGCTTTTCGCAATAGACATCTTTCCCCGCATCCATGGCCTGCTTCAGCAGATCGCCACGCATTTGTGTCGTGCCTGCATCAAAGAACATGGTGTCGTCCTTGTTGGCGAGACAGGCGGCCAGATCATCAGACCAGCGCTCGATGCCATGGGCCTCGGCCAGGCGGCGCACCTTGTCGCCATTGCGACCCACGAGGATCGGGTCCGGCATGACCCGGTCACCATTTTTCAGCACCACACCACCCTCGGCGCGGATCACCTGGATCGAACGAATGAGATGTTGGTTCATGCCCATGCGCCCGGTCACGCCATGCATGATCAGGCCCAAACGAATATCTGCCATTATGAGAAGTCCTTGATGTCCAGTTTCATTTCACGCATCGATGACCAGTCTGGTTCAGCGCCTGAGGCAAATCCTGGACAATCCAGGGATTGCAGATCAAGCAAACCGTCTTCGATACGGACAAAAGTTTCATCGCCTTCACGGCGATACAGTGATGGATGAGCGGCAGCAAAGGCTTCTTGCTCCGCCTTGGGGGCACCGGCCCCGGTCATGCCGTGGACATAATGATGTCCATTGCGCTCAACATGGGTCAGCCCCAGCAAGTTTATCAGGGCCAGGTCCTGTTGCAATCCCGGTCCGGCCTGGATGGTCAAATCTTCAGCCGACATAAAATAGTCCGGTTTGTCCGGCCCTTCTTCTTCGCTCCAGCAACGCGTGCGGGCTGTATTCAGGATGGATTTATAAAAACCCTTGCAGGTCTTGGACGACACCCCGCGATAGCCGCGCAAGCGGGCTTCCGGGAAAGCATCAAAAGAGCCATCACTTTCGTCAATAATGACCGGATACCGCGCGGCAATTGCACCCACATCTTCTTTCAGAGCCATAGCTCGTTTAATAGGCTGTTCAATGAACAGGATGTTGGCATTGAAATTTTTCAGGGCGGCGTTCTTGTCCATCGCGTCCAATAACTCAACAACACCTGCAGCATCTTCATATTGTTCGTTGCCATCCAATGACAGGTGATAGTCCCCGCCTTGTTTGTCCAACACCCCGGCGATAGCCGTCAGACGTGTAATATCGGCGTCGATATCGCCCCCGACCTTGATTTTGAAATAGGTGTGCCCGTAATAGTGCACGATTTCTTCCAGGGTTTCCGGCAAGCCATCATTTACCCGGTCGGCACTGTTCTGATCCGCCGCCACCAAGGGGTCAATCATGCCAACTGTATGGCGGGCATGAATGGATTTGGCGGGCGTCAAGCTGGCCAAAAAGGCATCCAGATCGAAGCCTTTCAGATCGGGCGTCATCTCATCCACCAGAATTCCCGCCATATTTGATTTGATGGCCTGGTAAAAAGAAACATTATGCAGCTTGCACAGAGCATCCATGACGGCCTTGTTCAACAAGGCCGGCCCATAACTGGCCACGAGGGACTTCAGGCCTTTTAGACGGGCGGCCAGGACATGATCATGGTGGGTCGAAACCGGCAAACCAAAGGCCGTGACACGGCCGGCATTGAGAAAGGCCTTGCGGGCGAGGGCGATCGAGGTGCGCAGCTGGTCAAAATTGTCTTCGTTGGTCAGACTTTCGTCCTTGTCGAACCATTTAGGGGCCAGAACCTCGGCGGCAACACCCCACTCGCTGCGACCGTCTTCCAGACTGACCCGTATCCGGGCAAACGCCTGTGGTGCCTCACGCAGAGTGACGACGCCAAAGCGGAAAGGCAGGCGCAGAACCACGTCCCGCTCATACAACTCAACTTCTTCGACCTTTATCAGCGGCGCAGTCATCTGATGATCCCGTCTTTTATTATTGGCAGCTCTATATTCACAAGCCTGCGATTGTGCCCTTTTGTGGCTTCTTATCGAAAGTCGAAAATGTAGGGCAGGTGTCGAATCTGCACTATTTAATCAACAGGTCTTCGATAATCATCATACAATTCCACAACTCATACAGAGTTGCCTGGGGACTATCTGCTGTCAACGGTTGTTCCCCAATGCTCTACGCAGTCCTCTGAATTCGTGGTACAGGGTTAAGGAAAGTTGAAAATTCGAACATCTTGCCGAATTTTCGAGGGATACCAATAAATGACTGAACACACTGATACAGCACCACAAACGTCCGTCAAAAGCGGTCGGGGTGATCGCGTTATGCTTGGCATTGGACTGATGATTGGCGCCATGCTTTCCATGTCGATCCTGGATGCTGTCGCCAAGCACCTGGTCGAGACCTACCCGGTTGTCCAGATGCTGGCTCTGCGGGGGATCGTTATCCTCGCCATTTTGTTTGCCCTGATGCCCCGGGCTGGCGGGCTGTCAACTTTTCGCAGCGCCAACTTGCCCGGTCAGGTGCGCCGCATCGGGTATTCCCTCGCGGCGCCGGTTTTGTTCTTTACCGCCCTCAAGGAATTACCTTTAGCGGATGTCACTGTTCTGGTCTTTGGCGGCAGTTTCTTTATGACGGCCCTGTCTGTGCCCATTCTTGGTGAACGCGTCGGTGTTTTTCGTTGGTCCGCCATCGCCATTGGCTTTACGGGTGTGATCATAGCCGCTGAACCAACGGGCGATAACTTCGGCATGACAACCTTGTTCGCCGTATCAGCCAGTATTGCCTACGCATTGCTGATGATCGAAACAAGGCGCACGGGCTTCAGCGATCCTCTCTTTACCCAAACCTTGTATCCGGCTGTCGGCGTGACTTTCATGGCCTGGTTGACCACGCCCTTTATCTGGGTGCCGTTTGATTTTGCCGATACGGGCTGGATTGCTTTGCTGGGTATTTTTGCACTGACCGGACATTTTCTGGTTTACAAGGCGTTTGGTGTTGCCCCGGTGTCGGTACTGGCGCCATTTGAATATACAGCCCTGGTCTGGGCCACCATATTAGGATATTTCGTCTTCAATGAGTTGCCTGGCAACCAGGTCTGGCTGGGTGCTGTGATCATTGTCCTGTCAGGCATGATAATTGTCTGGCGCGAAGCCCGGCTCAGTCGGTCTCAACATCCGACTTTGCCAACAGTTGGCGATTGACCACATTTGCTGTCATCATGTCTGCCGTATGATAATTTGCAGACCCGGACAATAACGGCAATATGCATAAATAATGAGTGAAATCAGTACGTTAATTCCTGCCAACCCGGCCATGTGGGTGACTTTCGGGGCCATACTTCTGGCCTTGGTACTCTATGCAATTGAACGTATTCCGGAAGAAGTCACCTCAATTGTGGTGATTTGCCTGCTGCTGGTTTTTTTCTCGATCCTGCCGGTTGAAGGCGCGGGCGGGAAAAATCTGCTGAACCCGGAACGGCTGTTGGCCGGTTTTGCCAACCCGGCACTGCTAACGGTTCTGGCCTTGTTGGTCGTTGGTCAGGGCATGGTGCGTACCGGCGTGCTGGAGCGTGGCGCGGGTTTGATCGTGCATCTGGGTAAAGGCAATCCCTGGACATCTGTTGCCATCACCATGACTGTTGTGCTGATCATCAGCGCCTTTCTCAACAACATACCGGTTGTTGTTATCTTCATCCCCATCATGCAAACCCTGGCCACCCAATTGGGCCAGCGCGAGAGCAAAGTCATGATGGGCCTCAGTTTTTCGGCGGTCCTCGGCGGCATGACGACCCTGATTGGTTCGGGGACAAATCTGTTGGTATCAGGTGCCATGGAGGAATTGGGCGAACAGGGCTTCAGCTTTTTTGACTTTACAATCCCCGGTATTGTGTTGGCCGCTGTTGGCTTGCTCTATGTGTTGTTCGTTAATCCGCATCTGTTGCCGGACCGAACCTCGCTAGCCAGCAGGATCATGGACCGGTCACGCAAAAGCTTTCTGACACAGATCGAAATTGGCCGGGGACACCGGCTGATCGGGGCACCGATCCATGGCAGTTTTATCGATGGCCTGCCTGGCTTGCGGGTGCGACGGATATTCCGGGCCGAGCGAAACTTTGTGCCGCCCTTCCACGATACCACCGTCAAGGTCGGCGACCATTTACTGGTGGTTGGCCAGCGCGCGGCCTTGACGGCGGCAGCGGCAGAAGACCCAGCCCTGCTGCATTCGGCCACGGGCCTGGCCCCGGAACTGGCCCCCGATGGTGATGACATCACCGGCCAGCTGGGCGAGCGTGCAGTGGCCGAGGTGATGATCACACCCTATTCCAGCATGATCGGATCCTATATCGGCAAAGCCGGTTTCCAGCGCCGGTCGCGCTGTAATGTGCTGGGTATTGAGCGCCGCAATCATGTTTATCGCAGCGCCCTTTCAGAGGTGGCCCTGGAAGCCGGCGACGTCTTGTTGCTCATGGGTCGGGACAGTGACATCAAGGCCCTGCGGGCAAATTCTGACGTGGTCCTGATGGAGTGGTCCGCCGAGGCACTGCCACATTTAAGGAGCGCAAAGCGAGCAGCATTGACCTTTTTTGTGGTCATTGCCATGGCAGCGACAGGACTTATTCCCATCGTTGCCGCCGCCCTGATCGGCGCCATAGCCATGATACCGCTGGGCATCCTGAATGTTCGCGAAGCAGCCCGCGCCATCGATTCGAAAATCATTACGATGATCCCGGCAGCCCTCGCCTTAGGCGCCGCCATGCAGGCAACGGGCGGGGCAGACTTTCTGGCCAACCTGGTCATTGCCGGATTTGGCGATGCCGGACCGGCCGTCGTGTTATCCGTGTTCTTTTTATTGACGGCTGTGCTGGCCAATATCATCAGTTCCAAGGCTTGTGCGGTGTTGTTCACCCCCATCGCCATTGGTATCGCCCATCAGATGCAGGTTGACCCGGTTATTTTTGCGGTCGCAGTCGTCTTCGCGGCCAACTGCGCCTTTGCAACCCCGGTGGGCTATCAAACCAGTTTGTTGGTCATGGGGCCCGGACACTATCGTTTCGGTGATTTTGTGCGCGCCGGTGCGCCATTGGTTATCTTGCTTTGGCTGACATTTTCCCTGTTTGCGCCATGGTACTATGATCTCTGAGATGAACTATGACCTTTGATATGACGAAAGACCCACCCTTCGACGTTACTTGTTTTGGTGCTGCCCATGTCGATCTGATCGCACAGGCGGAAGAAACTTTGGTACCCTTCAGTTCCACGCCAGGGCGGATCATGCGTGCGGTTGGTGGTGTCGCCTCGAACGTGGCCCGACAACTGGCCCGACAAGAAGTTTCTGTGGTTATCGTTAGTCAGGTGGGGCAAGACCGGGAAGGTGATTTTGTCTGCGAAACCTTGAACCAGACCGGCGTCAATACGGATCAGATTTTGCGCCAGGAAAATGTCGCGACGGGCTGTTATCTCGCCATTGAAGATACAGCGGGCGACCTGGCCATGGCCGTGTCTGACACCCACGCCCTCTTGAGCATAGATGCCCGGGATCTTTTAGCAGCTGGCTTGCAAAACACGCAGGCCAGATACTGGTTTTTAGATACCAATCTGACCGCAGACATGATCACAGAACTGACGGCGATTGATCACCACCCGCCCGTTGCAATAGATGCTGTCTCAGTCAGTAAGGCGGTGCGGCTTAGGGCAAACCTGACAGATCACGCCTTGATATTTTGCAACAAGGACGAAGCAGAGGCGTTGTTGGAACAAAAATTTTCCTCGACCTGGGAAACCGGGCAATCCATGGCTGAGCACGGTATCAAAGCCTCGGTTATTACGGATGGCCCCCGCCCCTTGTGTGTTCAGTCCGGGAAGGAAATCAAGCCCATTCAGGTCCCACCAGTCGACGTCTCTTCTGTCACCGGGGCTGGTGATGCCTTGATCGCAGGAACCCTGGCCGGACTGATTGAAGGCTTGCCCTTGCCGACGGCCTGCTTACGCGGTATCTCCGCAGCCGCACAACAACTGACCCGGCCCGGATGAAGTCGACGAAGAAGATAAAGAAGATGATGATCTCAGGATTAAAACCATGCACACACATTTGACGGTTTCTCCCGACGTGGCCGAGGCCTTGCGCGAAAACCGCCCGGTTGTAGCACTGGAATCCACCATTGTGACCCACGGCATGCCCTGGCCACGCAATGTGGAAACAGCGCGCCTGGTTGAAAGCGACATTCGCGATGCAGGGGCCACACCTGCCACCATCGCCATTCTCGACGGTAAAATATGCGTCGGCCTGGATGACGCAACCCTGGAAGGCCTGGGCCAGGCCACCGGCGTCATGAAATTGTCACGGGCTGACCTTGCCTTTGCCCTTGCCATGAAGCGCACGGGGTCCACCACAGTGGCCGCGACCATGATCGCCGCCCATTTGGCGGGCATAAAGGTCTTTGCCACTGGCGGCATTGGCGGCGTGCACCGGGGCGCCGAAACCACATTTGATGTCTCGGCTGATCTGGATGAACTGGCTGTCACACCGGTTGCCGTTGTTGCTGCCGGGGCCAAGGCAATTCTGGACGTGCCCAAAACACTGGAATATCTGGAAACGCGCGGGGTGCCGGTTGTTGCCTACCAGACCGATGATTTTCCGGCTTTCTGGTCACGTTCATCCGGGTTACCTGCGCCCTTGCGCCTGGATGAGACCAGTGACATTGCGAACACATTTGCGACGCGTCAGGGACTTGGCCTGGCAGGCGGCATGCTGATCGCCAACCCGGTACCGGTTGAAGCAGAAATTCCAGCCAGCGATATGTCGCCGATGATTGACCAGGCACTGGCCGAAGCCAACAAAGCCAGCATCAAAGCCAAGGATGTCACGCCTTTTGTGCTGGGTCGCATATTCGAGATATCCGAAGGCCGTAGTCTTGAGACCAACATTGCTCTGGTGCGCAATAACGCTCGCCTGGCCGCAGAAATTGCCATAGCCCTGATATCAAACAAGTAACTTTCCGTCCATGCTTGCAGTCATCTGACAGTTATCTAAAATCACTTGGTCTACTTCTCACGCCTTGATCGGAGTTTCCCTATGTCAGCCCCTCGCATTCTCACAACAGTCGTTGGCTCGTACCCCATCCCGGAATGGCTGGCGGCCAATCCAACGGAACAAGGCCTGACGGACGCCACGCGCGTGGTGCTGAATACCCAGGAAAAAGCCGGTATCGATGTGGTCTGTGATGGCGAATTGTATCGCTTTGACATCAACCACCCTGAAACCAATGGCATGATCGAATATTTCATTCGGCCCATGGGTGGCATCCGTACAGAAGTAACTTTTGACGAATTGATCGCCTATCGCAGTCAGCCCGGCATGGGCTTTCGCCGTCGCCCGCCGGGTATTGTTGATGGCCCCATCACCAGTGGTACACTGGATTTGCCGGAAGCCTGTCGCAATGCGGCAGCCCTGGCCAGTCAGACTTTCAAGTTCACTTTGACCGGCCCACATATGCTGGCCAAAACCCTGGTGGATAATCATTACAAGGATACCGCAGCCTTGGCCGATGCCATCGCCGATGTCCTGGCTGAACAAGTCGGTTATCTGGAAGCCGATGTGATCCAGGTGGACGAAGCCAACCTGCCCGGCAGTCCGGAAGAATGGGAATGGGCCGCAGCCTCCATCAACAAGGTGCTGGACGCGGTCAAAGGCACCCCTGCCGTGCATCTGTGTTTTGGCAACTATGGCGGCCAGAGCATCCAGTCCGGCTCGTGGAAGCAGTTGATGAATTACCTCAACACCCTGCACACCGATCACATCGTTATGGAGATGGCCCACCGCTCACCGGAAGAACTGGTCGCTTTCAAAGACCTGCGCCCGGAAATCGGCTTTGGACTGGGTGTTGTCGACGTCAAGGAAACCGAAGTTGAAAGCCCGGAACAAGTCGCCCGCAGCATCGAATATGCCACCGGCATCCTGGGCGAAGGCCGGGTGAAATATATCCATCCCGATTGCGGCTTCTGGATGCTCAAACGCTCCATTGCCGACGCCAAAATAGAAGCCCTGGTCAAGGGCCGGGATTTGTATGAAGGACGTCCCAGCATCGCGGTGGCGTAGAACAGTCTATCACCGTCACTCAGGGCTTGACCCGGAGTCTCTCGTGATTCCAGATTACGGAAATAATTGCCTGATCAAGCGTTGCTGAGACTCCGGGTCAAGCCCGGAGTGACGGATGTAAGAGAATCAACCCACCTACTCCATCCCCAACAGTTTGTAGATGCGTCGGGTGTAGACGCCAAACTTCTCGTGGGTTTTCATGTCCAGGGTGCGCGGGTAATCCAGTTCGATTTCGAATTGGTCGGCCATGCGGGCTGGACCGGCGGTAAGGACGGCACAGCGCGAACCCAGCAGCACGGCTTCCTGGATGGAATGCGTCACAAAGATGATGGTCTTTTTGCTTTCGGTCCAGATCCGCAATAATTCCAGGTTCATCTTTTCCCGTGTCAGGGCATCCAGCGCGCCAAAGGGTTCATCCATCAAAATCAGCTTGGGATCATGCACCAGAGACCGGGCAATGGCGGCACGCTGTTGCATACCACCACTTAACTCATAGGGGTAGTTCTGCTCAAAACCATCAAGGCCGACCATGTGCAGCAGATCACGGGCCCGCTCCCGGCTTTCCCCCATGGGTAGCCCCAGAATTTCTGCGGGAAGGAGGACATTGTCGATGATCTTGCGCCACTTCAGCAGCAGGGATTGTTGAAAGACCATGCCCACGTCTCGCCCCGGCTCGAAAGGATTATCGCCACCGCCAATATCGACAATACCTTCGTCGTGGTCGTGCAAACCGGCGAGGATTTTCAGCAGGGTTGTTTTGCCACAACCAGACGGGCCGACCAGGGACACCAGCTCTCCTTCATGAATATCCATGGTCGCGTCAGAAACAGCCAGAAATTCCTGGCGACGGCTGCGGTAGGTTTTGGAAACGCCTTCCAGATGTATAAAGGGTTTGGTCACGCGGCGTTCTCCATCCTTGAATCGGATTTCACGAAAATCCGTTCCAGCAATATCACGATCCCATAAAGAGATACGCCGATCAGGGTGATCAACAGCACAGCCATGAACATGGCCGGTGTATCGAGATCAACCTGGACCTGTTGCATCAAATAACCAAGCCCTTCTTCAGAGCCGATAAATTCACCCACAATGGCCCCGGCCACCGCCAAGACAACGGCGACTTTCATGCCGGAAAAAATGTACGGCAAGGAGCCTGGCAGCTGGATTTTGGTAAAGATTTGCCAACGCGATCCCTTGAGGGATTTAACCAGATCAAGCAATTCCGGCTCAACTTCCATCAACCCACGCGTCGTCGTGATCAGGATGGGCAAGAAGCTGATCATGAAGGCGATTATAATGTTTGGCCCTAGCCCGTAATCAAACCAGACAATAAAAATGGGGCCCATAGCCACCTTGGGAATCATGTTCAGGCTGACGACCAATGGCATGAGAAATTCAGAGACTGTGGCGTTCCAGGAAAACAGCACGGCCAGGGTTACACCTACAACAACCGCCAGAGCATAGCCGCCAAAGACTTCCCCGGTCGTAATCATGGTATTATGCAGCCAGTTATATTCACCAAAAATCGACATGATCGTTTGGCCAGGCGTAGGCATGACATAAAGCGGAACCTCGCCCAGAACGACGAAATAGTGCCAGGCCACAACAACGATGACATGGACCAGAATGATCAACGCCCATTTGCGCGCTGAATCACTAATATTGTTCATAAGGTTACGTCCTTGTTCGCATGTGAAATTAAGATATGCGTTCCGCCATTTCTGGATCGAATGTCCAGGCCGGGGAGACAAAGGTAACGTCATTTCGCACGTAATGGAATGCCACAGCCCGCCGCCATTTGCTTGAATTGTTGTCGCCAGAGCCATGCAGCGTGATGCCATGGTGAAAGGAAATACCGCCACGCGCCACGGGAGTAGCTGTCATGTTGGCGCTTGCAGCAGCCTCTGCTGGCAATTGCAGATTAAAGGGTTCATCCTGCGGTGCAATATGATCGATCAGTCCCGACTTGTGACTGCCATCACCGTAATACAAACAGCCGTTTTCAATCGTGGCGTCATCCAGCGCAATCCACGCCGTGACCATGCCATCAGGGTCGCTGGGTCCAAAATAGAAGTTGTCCTGATGAATAGGTTTTGGACCGCCTCCTTCGGGTGGTTTAAAAAATATTTGACTGAAATAGACCGTGACGCCGTGCCCGCCAATCAGTTGCTCGACGGCCTGAACCAGAAGCGGCGTCCGGGCAAGTGCTTTGAAGATTGCCCGGTAGTGAACGGGATCATCCAGTTTCCGTAAATGCCGCCCTGTCGCGCCTGCGTCCAGGTACCAGTGTTCGTCCATGGGTGTGATATTGCCCAAAGTCTCATTCGCCCAGGCCATGGCATCCGATGTTGCCTTGTCGACATCTGCCTCAGACAACAGACCAGTGACCGTCAGATGCCCTTGTTCGGCAAATGTTTCAAGCTGTTCTTTGGCCAGGCTCACGCCAACCACCTGTTCAAATTATCTTTGACAAAATCATCATCAGACAGGTCCGCATGATCTGCATATATCCGGTCAATTTCTTCCTCTTGCCCCGGACTGAGGGCTTCTGTCGGATCGAGGCACCAGATGCCGTCCAGCAACCCTTGACGATGCAGGACTTCGTGGCAACCGGCGATGACCCCGGCAAAGTCATTGGCCACATCAAAAAAGGCAGCATTACAATCCGTTACCCGCGAATCCAGTGCCAAAAGGTCGAAATCAACTTTGTCTGTTTCTACCGCTTCATGCACCCGCGCCAGAAGCTCGACCGCCGATTTCACCCAGACGCTCCAGTGCCCCAACAAGCCGCCCTTGATGCGCACCCGCACATCTTCGCCGTCCCGCTTGACCAAAAAGGGGCTAAGCAAATCCAGAACGATATGATCGTCATTGCCGGTGTACAAGGTGACCCGGTCTTCCGCGTGTGCAGCCACAACACCGCGTATGACATCAAGTGTGCGATAGCGGTTAAAGGGCGCCATCTTGATGGCCACGACATTGTCGATCTCGGCAAATCGACGCCAGAAATCCGGCGATAACAGGATACCACCCACGGCGGGTTGCAGGTAAAATCCGATCAGTGGAATTTCCGCCGCCACGCTTTGGCAGTGTTTAATCAACTCGTCTTCCGAGGCGCCCTTGAAGGCAGCCAGGCTAAGCAACCCGGCATGATATCCGAGACCTCGCGCCAATTGTGCTTCGGCCACCGCCTGGCCGGTTTTGCCGACCAGACCAGAAATTTTCACAAGGGCTTTTTGCCCAGCCAGGGACTGCGGCGTCCAATGGTCGACAGCCTCGGCCGCCAGTTTCAACACCGGCTCAAACAAACCCACATCACGGATTTCAAATTGCGTTGTGTGGACACCGACAGCAACACCTGTGACCCCGGCATCAATATAATATCGCGTCAGTCCAACCTGGCGACGCTCATCAAGCTTGCGTTGTTCTGTCAGGGCCAGTGGATGAGCCGGAATGGCACCGCCGCGTCGCAGGGAATCCAGGATATCGGTAGGTAACTCGCTGTAATGCACGTTAAATCTGTCCCCTGAAAATCGCTTGGATGAACCCAAAAAATAAATAGTATGACAATTTCATCTTGCGCCCGGTCGAATGTCAATGAATACTCAGGGACCAATGAGATAATCTTGTCATTCCAATACCGCTTGTCAAAAGCGAAACCATAAAATCTTCGGGGAGGAAGACCATCATGAAACGTCCAGTTCAACTGGCCGCCGCAGCCATAACAGCGTTTGGATTACTGGGAGCCAGCCAGTCCATCGCTGCCACAAAAATTGATTTTATCCTGAACTGGATCGCCGGTGGCGACCACGCGCCTTATTATTATGCCGAGAAAATGGGCTGGTATAAAGAAGCCGGGCTTGATCTGACCATCCAGCAAGGCAAGGGCTCGTCCATGTCGGCCCAGCGCACAGGTGCCGGTAAAAACCAAATCGGTCTGGCTGATATGCCGCCTGTTTTTGCCGCCATCTCAAAAGGTGCGGATCTGGTTGCCGTCATGAATGTCTATGCCAATTCACCGTATGGTTTTTACTGGCTGAAAAGCAGCGGCATCAAAAGCGCCAAGGACTTCGCTGGCAAAAAAATCGGCAACCCGCCATGGGATGCCGCCCGCAAAATGTGGCCAGCCTTCGCCGCCAATGTGGGTATCGGTGAAAAATCTGTAAAATGGGTGAATATCCAGCCAAACGCCAAATTGTCTGCCCTTAAGGCCGGGTCGATCGACGTTACAACGTCTTTCTACAATATCCACCACATCTTCCAGCGCTTGCTGGGTGACGATATGGGTTATGTCTCGGGTAAAGCGCACGGCGTGAACCCTTATGGAAACTCCATCATCGTTAATGGTGATTTCCTGCGCGGCAACAAGGCTGCTGTCGGTGCCTTCGTCAAGGTCAACCAGCGTGCCTTTAAAGCCTGTGCAGAAAATGCCAAGCCTTGCATTGATGCCCTGGTTGGGGCCAACAAAGGCCTGAAGGCTGCCAATGAAGCTACCAACTGGTCGCTGGTCAAGGAACTGATGACCGACGCCACTTCAACCGGTGTTGGCCTGGGTTACATGGATGTGGCCCGCATGAACAAGTCTTACGAAATCTTTGCGCCGTTCCTTACCAAGAAGTTCGACATGGGCAAACATTTCAGCAACGAGTTTATTGATACAAGCATCAAGATGCCAAAATAAATCAACAAAACATCAATGAAGAAAGGCCCGGATTTTCCGGGCCTTTTTTTGATAGTTTCTGCCATACAGGACTACGAGATCCAGGCCTCGGCTTCTGCTTTCGACCGAAAAATTTCTATGCTCGTCTGCCCCTTTGGTATTCGTCCAACTGCGGCAAATAATTTCCCCAGTAACAAGTCACCTTCTTTGCCGACAACAATGGCAACCTTGGCTGCCCCTCTTCTCTCATCAGTATCCGTCATTATTTTTGCAATGGTTTCGAACGATTCCATTGTCACATCCATATGTGTAACCTGGGTCAAGTCTGAAAGAGTTGGGCAGCCCATCGGTAAATCCGGGTCATTTCTCAATTCGATGACACAAGCCACAAGTTCATCATCAGTCAAACGCGCTGTCGCTGTGATTACAGCGCGATTTGCTTCAGTATCAATGACATAGGACGCTGGCATTAGTTACTCCTTGTCGAGGAAACAGGGATTAGTTCCGACTATTATCCTAATTCAGGCCCGGCAATGGCGAAGATATGCTGCGGCTGGTCGAAGGGTTCAGTTCGACCGACCAACATGCGGGTGAAGGGGCGTTGGACCGTGAAGCCGCGGGATTTCAGCCAGGCGGAAAGTAGTTCCTGGCTATCTGGTACATCGATATAGATCCCGCCGTCCAGAGTGCTGAACACACGGTCCAGCAGATCAATGGCAATTTGTTCATTATCGGCAACAACCGGGCCGACCTGTAAATTTTCACGCCCGTCGCGGGCCAAAGCAAATCCGGCCAGGCTGTTGTCTGCATCATGGCGGGCCAACAAAGCCTGGTCCGGACAGCGTTGCAGAAGATGCGCGATCACGTCACGACGGTCACCACCAAAGCAGGAAGCATCATAGGCCAGAATGTCGCCCAGATCATTCGTTGTTGCAGCCTCGACCGAGACCCCACCAGGAACCGCAGCAGGCGCTGCCCAACCAGGTTCGGTCGCTTGCCAGCGACTGAGTTCATAGACCGGCAGGAAGCCCAGCGGCTGATAAACTGGTTTTCCCGCAGGTGTGGCATCGAGACCTGGTATTTGACCTTCTGCCTGAACCTTTGCAATCAGGTGGGCCATCAGGCGGGAGGCAATATTCTGGCGTTGATAATCGGCGGTCACCAATATCATGCTGAGCCAGGCAAAGTCAGGCCCCTGCGGTAGAGACAGTGCACTGGCGATAAGTCGGCCATCTTCATCACGCAAACCCACCGCATCACCGGTGGTGATCATCAAACGCCAGTCTTCCTCTGTCTGGTTCCAGTTGGCCTCACGCGAAAGCGCATGAGCCGCCGGGGCATCCACCACCAGTAAAGGCGTTATTGGAAGTTGAGCGAGATCAGTCATCGTCTAATAACTTCCATCACGCGCTTCGTAATGGGTTGGCTTGCCAAGGCTGGCCTGACCACGCGTCACCCAGTCAGCAACCCAGGCAATCATCGTGTCCGTATCCACGACGGGTTTGCCAAATAAACCGACAGCTTTTTCCGTGTTGGATAACCATGCCATCTCGGCGGGCGCGCCTGTGAACTTTGCAGTTGTTCCCATGATTTGGGCACAAGCCTCAGCAACTTTTTGTACCTCCAGGGTTTCCGCCCCGGAGACATTAAGGATGGCCGTCGGGCTCTCGCACAGGTGTAAACAACGCAAGGCCTGCGAGATAGCATCGCCCTGCCAGATCACGTTGACATGGCCCATACCCAGATCAATAACCTCGCCCGCAAAAACCTTGGCAGCAATATCATATAAAACGCCATAACGCATATCGATGGCGTAATTCAAACGATACATCAAAACCGGATTGCTGTTCTGTCGGCTGAAATAATCAAACATGCGTTCCCGACCCAGGCATGAATAGGCATATTCGCCGGCGGGTGGCAGTGGTGCTGTTTCTTCCGTCGCACCGCCACTGTGCGTTGCCACAAAGGGATAGACACAGCCGGTTGAGAACACCACAACGCGAGATGTGGTGAAGGTTTTGGCGACAATAGCCGGAACTTCGACATTCATGGCCCAGGTCAGTTCTTCTGATCCAGTCGTGCCAAACTTGCGCCCGGCCATGAAGATAACATTGGGGACCTGTGGCAAGGCGGCGACGGCGGCTTCGTCCAGCAAATCACAGGTGAGGGTTTCCACGCCGCAGGCCTGTAGTTTGTCGACCACAGACGGATCGCTGAAGCGGGCCACGCCGATCACCCTTTTGTCTGGCGCTGCTCGTTTGGCCAAACGGGCCAGGGTCGGCCCCATTTTACCGCCAACACCCAGGATCATGATGTCGCCTTCAAGCCGGGCCAGATCATCCACCAGGGCCTGGCTGGGCAACGTCATGAAGTCTTCGAGGGCCGCTTCATCATTGAAGGATTGCGGGAAGTTATCTTTTGACAGAACGTTCATCAGGCTACGATTTCCTCTTTTGCGATCCCGGATTAATCCGAATCGCCTCGTTTCATATTTGCATTGGCATTCGAAGCCTTGCGGTCATCCGGTGCTTCAGAACGAAACTGAAACACTTTAATCAATTTGGGATTTATCCTTGTACATCACACGATGGCGTTGGGTGCGGACCCATTCCTCGATGTCATCCAGAGATTGATAGTTATCCATATTATATTTGCCGAAACTGGCGATCTCACCGAGGTCTTTTTTCCAGCGATCATAGGGCGGTTTGGCGGGCGGGCCGAAGCACATGATGTCGATCACGGCTATATCATCCGGCACACCCAGCAAGGGCTTCAGATCATTTTGGGCATCTTCCTGGCCGATAGCAGTGACCCACCAGACCGCATAACCAAGCGCTGCCGCTGCCAGATGGGCTGACATGGTCGAGGCAGCCACGGATTGCAGCAAGATACGCTGGGCATTTTGATGATACAGGTCATCAAGTTCCGAGCCATCATTCAGCACCGGAAAGGCATTCACATAACGAAAATCCGTGCAAACGGCGATCAGGCCGGGGGATGTTTTCATGCCCGCATAGTTGGGCGTCGGAAACTTCATTTTCAGTTTGGCGCGTTTGGTCGCTTCGGCAACAAAATAATCCCCAAGCTTTTCTTTCGTGTCGTCATCTTCCACCACGATATAATGCCAGGGCTGGGCATTGGCACCAGAGGGGCCTTGGCGGGCAGCTTCCAGAATCATCTCGTAATGCTCGCGCGGCACCACAAAGTCCGGATCAAAACTGCGCGTGGTGCGACGCGACAGCACCACATCCATGAATTGTTTGTAACGTTCCAGATTTTCAGGCGAACCCGGCACCAAGGTTTCAACGTCTTTTTGCTCACGATCACTCATTGAATTTTTCCCTTGCAGGCTTTCCATATCTTTTCAGCGGTCCATGGCATGGATACTGAAGAATTTGGTCCGATAGCATCGACAACAGCATTCAGCGCCGCCGCCGGTGCGCCAATTGTCCCAAGCTCCCCCACGCCCTTGAAACCCATATGATTATTGGGCGACGGCGTGTTCACACTGACATGATCAATAAAGGGGAAGTCATCTGCCTTCGGCACACTGTAATCCATCCACGAGCCGGTGATCAGCTGGCCACTTTCCTGGTCATACCGACAATCTTCCTGAAAGGCCTGCCCCAGGCCTTGGGCGATACCGCCATGCATCTGGGCCGCGACCAGGGCCGGGTTCACTTCGGTCCCCACATCAACGGCTGACGTCACCCGATCAATACGCACAAAGCCCGTGGCCGGGTCGATCTCGATCTCGCAGACAATCGCACCTTGGGGCATAGTTGCTTTCTGGTCTTCAAATTCTGACTGGGCTTCGATGCGTGATGACAGATGTGGTGGCAGGTTTTCCGCGTCGGCCAGTTTTGCCGCCAGATCATAAAGGCCGATGGCCCGATCCGTGCCCTGAATTGTGAAACGTCCGTCGACGATCTCAATATCTTCTGTGGCCGCTTCCAGGACATGAGCGGCAGCTTCTCGCCCCTGATCAGCCGCGCGTTTGGCGGCCCGGGCCAAGGTCGCACCCGAAATCACCGTAGATGACGATCCACCCGTGCCGCCGCCCTTGGCAATCAGGGCCGTATCGCCTTCCACAACTTTTACTTCCCCATAAGGAATATCAAAGGCCTCAGCGACGATCTGGGCGAATGCCGTTTCATGGCCCTGCCCCGACGATTGTCCGCCCGCCAGCGCTGACACATGACCTTCCGCCTTGACGGTGACGGTACTTTGTTCGTCTGTAATCCCGCCCGTGCAATGCACATAGGCCGACAAGCCAATGCCACGCAATAATCCTTTGCCTTCGCTGATCATGCGACGGGCTGCAAATCCGGACCAGTCGGCCCGATCTACGGCTGCATCCATCACGGCTTCAAAATCACCGCTTTCATAAACCAGATGCACCGGCGTGGTGTAAGGCATGGCGCTGGCCGGGACCATATTGCGCCGGCGAATTTCCAATCGGTCGATACCTGTTTTGTCTGCCGCCAGATCAACCACGGCCTCCAGCATTGTCATGGGGTCGGGGCCACCTGCCCCCCGGAAGGCATCCACAGGCAGCGTATTGGTAAAGACACCGCGCACCCGCAAATCCATGGCAGGGATCGTGTAACAACCACTGGCGGCACGGCTGACACCACTGGTGGGAATGCCGGGTCCAAAGGTAGAAAGGTAGGTGCCGAGGTTGGCAATATTATCAAACCGCACGGCAAGGAACTTGCCTTGTACGTCCAGGGCGAGGTCCACCCGGCCCGTCAGGGCGCGGGACTGAACATCCGACATCAGGCTTTCAGCCCGGTCTTGTTCCCAGCGCACAGGGCCGTTTAATTGCCGGGCTGCAAAGATGATCGCGGCCTGTTCCACATAGGCAAAATATTTCGGACCAAAGCCACCGCCTACGTCGCCGGTCACTACACGCAGCCACGATTTTTCCTCGCCAAAAACCCTCTCGGCATACAACGTTTGCAAAAGGTGCGCCCCCTGAGAGGGACAATAAAGGGTCATGCCATCATCTGTGGGCATCGCAATAGCCACACGTGTTTCAACCGCCGCGTAATGCAGACGGTTGCCATCATAATTGAAAGAAACAACATGATCTGCCGCATCAAAAGCTGCCGTCGTCGCGGCCGCATCACCGGCTCGCCAGTCATAACAAAGATTGCCAGGGGCCTGGTCCCAGACGATTGGCGCGCCGTCTTCCAGGGCAGTTGCTTCGTCCACCACACTATCGCGCTCGGCGTAATCTACAAACACAGCCTCGGCCGCGTTACGAGCTTCCAGAAGGCTATCGGCCACAACAAGAGCAACGCTTTCCCCCACATGACGCACCCTGTCAGTGGCCATGATCCGGCGCGGCGGTTCAATATTCAGATCGCCCGCATGATCCGTTACCGGACTGATAGTTGGAATGGGGTTCAGATGGGCTGTATCTGCACCGGTAATGACGGCTCGCACGCCTGGATAACCGCTTGCGTCTTCTGTATCGATGCCAAGGATATCGGCATGGGCATAGGGGCTGCGCACAAAGATGGCAAAACACTCGCCGTCAAAATGCAGATTGCCCGTGAACGTACCCTTGCCGCGCAACAATCGGTCATCTTCCAGCCGCAGCACCGATTGCCCGATTTTACCCTTGCTCATACATCCACCTTTTCATTTCGATCAGAGTGCCTGTCACAGATCGGGGAATCAATTGTTTGATTCTGATTTTGCCAAAATGTGCCAGATTTTTTCCGCTGTTACAGGCATATCCAATTCGTGAATACCGTAAGGTTCAAGGGCATCCAGAATGGCATCCATGACACAAGGCAAGGCCCCGGTTGTGCCTGCTTCGCCACAGCCTTTGACGCCAAGCTGGTTGGTTGTCGCGGGACTGGGGCAATCGGCGACGACAAATGACGGCATGTTGTCGGCCCTAGGCATGGCGTAATCCATAAAAGAGCCCGTCAGCAGTTGTCCGGTTTGGTCGTAGTGGATGTTTTCCAACAAAATCTGGCTGGCCCCCTGAACGATGCCGCCATGGACCTGGCCTTCGACAATCACAGGGTTGAGCCTGTTGCCAAAATCATCCACGGCTGTGTAACGGTCGAGGCGGATGGCACCCGTGTCCGGATCAATTTCAACTTCACAAATATGGCAACCATTGGGGTAGGTGGCCGACGGTGTATCGATCAGTAGATTTGCGTCCAAACTGTCCGGCAATCCCGTGGGCCAGTTGGTCTGGTTGCGACCCATTGAGACAAGCGCCAGCAATTCAATGTCCCGGTCGGTTCCGCTAACCATAAATCTGCCTTGTGCGAATTCAATATCCTCCACGGCGGCTTCCAGGACATGGCCTGCCCATTGCTTGCCTTTTTCGATGACTTCGTCGGCAGCCTGACTGAAGGCTGTGCCGGAATTGATGGTTGATTTCGATCCGGTTGTGCCGAAGCTACCGGAGATATCATCGCTGTCACCCTGGACCAGATCAAACAAATCATCTGGCACGGCAAAAACATCAGAAACAATTTTACCGTATGTCGTCGCATGCCCCTGCCCTTGATCCAGCGTGCCCGTGACCAATGTGATGCGCCCGTCGTCGGTGAAGCGGATTTTCCCTGTTTCCATGCTCGGTGAGCCCGTTGCTTTGAGATAGCAGATCAGGCCCCGACCCCTGATTTTACCCCGTGCCGTGCTGGCTGTTTTTCTAGCCGCAAACCCTTCGTGATCGGCTTGCGCCAACGCCTTGTCCAACACGGCTTCAAAATTACCGCTGTCATAGGTGGCGCCAGATGCCGATTTCCAGGGTATCTGATCTGGTTTGACCATGTTCTGACGACGCAGATCGACAGGATCCCGGCCCAGCATCCGGGCCGCGGCTCGAACCAGGCGTTCCATCACCAGAATACCTTCTGGCTGACCGGCCCCGCGATAGGGCGTGATCGGCAGTTTGTTGGTCAAGACGCAACGGGTGCGAACAGAAATCGCAGGCGTTTTATAAAGGCTGGTGGCGCTGGTCATCAAACTGTAGGTGTGCAGAGACGGTGCCCAGGTGCCAACATGCGCCCCCATGTCACTGAAGCCATCAATGCGGACAGCAAGAAAATTCCCGGCGTCGTCCAGCGCCAGTTCAGCTGTGCCCTGCCAATCGCGGGCCTGAAAATCTGAGAGAAAACTTTCACTGCGATCATCCCGCCAGCGCACGGGACGGCCAAGGTCGCGGGCAGCATGAAGCAACAAGACAGGCTCCCCATGATATTGGGCTTTGAGGCCGAAGCCGCCACCGACATTTCCCGAAATCACGCGCAGTTTTTCTGCTGGCAGTTTCATCACGCCGGCCAGCATGCGATGCATGTCCCAGACGCCTTGCGTCGCCATGTGCAGGGTCAGGCGTCCGGATGCTACATCAATGAAGGCCGCACCACAGCGAGGCTCCATGGTGGCAACCGCCAGACGACTGACGTCAATTTCAACTTTGGCAATATGGGCCGCAGCGGCGAAGGCAGCCTCGACCTGATCGACCTCGCCCCCTTGCCAGTCGAGGCAAAGGTTGCTCTTGCGTCCGTGTAACAATGGGGCACCTTCGACGAGGGCCTGCTCCGCCTTTATCACTACCGGCAGCGCTTCGACATCGAATTCAATCAGATCAGCCGCATCGCGCGCCTGGTTCCGGGCTTCTGCCACCACAAAGGCTACAGCCTCCCCCACATGGCGCACACGGTCCTTCGCCAGGGCAAACCGGTCTGGCACAAAGGGGGCGGAGCCATCCTGGTTTTTGATCGGGATATCGAAGGGAAAAGATGCGTACCCAGCCGCCGCCAAATCAGGATAAGTATAAATCGCCAGAACGCCTGGTTGCCTGCAGGCCGTCTCCACATCTAGCTTCCGAATAATGCCGTGGGCGTAAGGGCTTCGAAAGACAACGCCGTGCGCTTCGCCTTCAAACGGTACATCGTCCGTATAGCACCCCTGCCCCCGCAACAAGCGATCGTCTTCTCCCCTGATATCAGAAGCAGGGTTCGTCATGTGGATTAATGAATTTCCGGTTCCGGTACTTCTTCTTCACCGGTTTCCAGATAATCAAAGTCACAGCCCAGATGAGCCTGGGTGACATGGGCCGCGTACATGGCCCCAAAGCCGCGTGGATAAATCGGTTTAGGCTGGACCCAGGCGGCCTTTCGCCTTGCCAGTTCTTCATCACTGACTTTCAGTTCCAGAATACGTTTTTCCACATCCAACTGGATCATGTCGCCATTTTCTACCAAAGCCAGCGGCCCACCGACAAAGCTTTCCGGGGAGACGTGCAGCACACAGGTGCCGTAGGACGTGCCGCTCATGCGTGCGTCGGAAATACGCACCATGTCACGCACGCCTTGCTCAAGTAACTTCTTTGGCAAGGGCAGCTGGCCCCATTCCGGCATGCCTGGTCCGCCCAGAGGCCCGGCATGTTTCAGGACCAGAACACTGTCTGCAGTAACCTCCAGATCGGGATCGTCGATGCGGGCGGCCATATCGTTGTAATCGGCAAAAACCACGGCGGGACCTTCGTGTGACCATAGGTCAGGTTCGGCAGCCGAAGCTTTAATGACTGCACCATCGGGGGCCAGATTGCCGCGTAGAACCGCAGTTGATCCCGCTTGGGAGACGGCATTTTCGGGCGTGCGAATAACGTCTTCGTGGTAGACAGCGGAATCGCCCTGGTTGTCGCCCAGGGTTTTTCCGTTGACCGTGATGCAACTGAAATCAAGGTGGTCTTTCATCACCGACATCAGGCCACGCAGGCCACCGGCATAATAAAAATCTTCCATCAGATATTTACCCGAGGGCCGGATGTTGGCCAGCACCGGCACGGTCTCCGAAATTTCATCAAAGCGGTCGATGGAAAGATCAATGCCTGCCCGTCGGGCCATGGCCACCAGATGCACGATGGCATTGGTTGAGCCACCCAGGGCCATATCCACCGCAATGGCATTGTCAAATGCCGCTGCCGTCAAAATGTCTGAGGGTTTCAGGTCTTCCCAAACCATATCCACCACACGCCGACCACTGGCTGCTGCCATGCGGCTGTGGTTGCTGTCGGGGGCCGGAATGGATGAGGCACCGGGCAAGGTCATGCCGAGGGCTTCCGCCAGAGACATCATCGTCGCCGCTGTGCCCATGGTCATGCAGGTGCCAGGAGAGCGGGCAATACCGCCTTCGATTTCGCCCCAGTCATCTTCCGTGATATTGCCTGCCCTTAATTCAGCCCAGTATTTCCACGTGTCCGACCCCGATCCCAGGGTTTCGCCGCGCCAGTTGCCGCGCAGCATGGGGCCGGCAGGCACATAGATCGAGGGCAAGTTCATGCTGACCGCGCCCATGATCATGGCCGGTGTTGTTTTGTCACAGCCCCCCAACAGAATCACACCATCGATGGGATGAGAGCGAATAAGTTCTTCTGTCTCCATGGCCAGAAAGTTCCGGTACATCATGGTCGTGGGTTTGACGTAAGGTTCGGACAGGGACATGGCGGGCAGTTCCACAGGGAAGCCGCCCGCCTGATAAACACCGCGTTTGATTTCTTCTACCCTCTGCGGGAAGTGACTGTGGCAGGGGTTGATGTCGCTCCAGGTGTTGATGATTGCAATGACCGGCTTGCCGCCAAAATCATTTTCGTCATAGCCCATCTGTTTGGCCCGTGACCGGTGCCCGAAGGAGCGCATGTCCTGCACGCCATACCAACGAAAGCTTCTTAATTCTTCAGGTGTCTTCTTCTTTACCACTTGATGTTTCTCCGGCCTTTAAAGTTTGTATTGAACATTCAGGTGCGGGTCATGAGAGCGCAGGTCATGATAATGCAGGGCCTGGGAATTGCTCGCGCAAAACCCGTTTCAGCGGTTTACCCGTAGGATTACGGGGAATGACATCAATAAATGCCACACCCTTGGGGGCCTTAAAGGACGCCATTTTGCCGTCGCAATATTTCATGATTTCTGCTTCGGTGGTGCTGTCATCTTTACGCACAACAACAGCAAACGTGCTTTCACCCCAGATCTCGCTGGGCTGGCCGATTACAGCAACATCGGCAACGCCATCATGCTGCAACAGTACATTTTCAATTTCCGCCGGATAGACATTTTCACCACCCGATATGACCATGTCCTTGATTCGATCATGCATGGTGACGAAACCGTCCTTGTCCATGATGGCCACATCGCCCGTATGCAACCAGCCATCGCGCAGGGTTTCAGCCGTGGCATCCGGTCTGTTCCAGTAACCAATCATATTATGATCGCCACGCAACAAGATCTGGCCCGGCTCACCTGGGGGCACATCATTCAGGTCATCATCAACAACCCGCACATCCGTCATCATATAACCTCGCCCGGTGGAACCGGCCCGTTCAATGGCATCTTTACCACCGATATAACAACCAGGCCCGCCCGTTTCGGTCATGCCATAGACTTGCTCAATTTCAATTCCATAAGCCTTGTATTTTTCGATCAGGGTGGCCGGGACAGGAGACGCCCCACTGAGGATATTGCGTAAAGCAGATAAATCGCGCTTGTCAAAGTCAGGTACAGTCAGCATGAAATTCAGCATGGCTGGAACTGCCAAGGTTGTGGCAATTCTTTCTTTTTCAATGACATCCCACATGGCCACAGGATCAAACTGGCGCATCAATACCACACTGGTGCCGCAATGCATGGCACTGATGATCGGCGTCAGTGCCCCCACATGGAACAGCGGCAGGACGATCAAATAACGATCCCGCGGCCCCAGATCCATTGTTGTCAGGACATTATTTTGCGCGCCGAAAATCGTGTTGTGTGTGTGCATAACCCCCTTCGGCAATCCGGTCGTGCCTGAGGTATACATAATGAACATCAAATCATCATTGTCGGAAGGGCAGTCCGGCTCGGCTGTATCACCCTCGCTGATCAGACTGTCATAAGGATCAGCCCAGACCTGGCGCTTATCTGCTGGTCCGACTTCAATCCAGTTGGTGATGTCTGTCGCCGCGCCTCCCCTGTCATGAAGATCTGCGACGGCGTCAATGAATTCCACCCCATAGATCAGGCTGGTCGCACCACAATCCTTGAGAATAAAGGCAAGCTCGTCCGCCACCAGTCGCCAGTTCAAGGGCACGGCCACCGCACCAAGCTTCGCCGCAGCATAAAATGTATCGATGAATTCGATGCCGTTAAACAAGAGCATTGCCACCCTGTCGCCCCGCTTCACACCCCGAGCCGCCAGGGAATGCCCAAGCGCATTAATACGTTCATTCACCTGGGCGTAGGAAAACCGTTGGTCTTTGGCAAGGTCAACAATGGCTTCGACATCCGGCGTGATATAGGCCCGGCGACGAAATAGTTCGCCTAGATTTTTGTTCAAGATAGCATCCCCGTTTTTTCTTATTCACCGGTGTATTTTGGTTCCCGCTTTTCCAGGAACGCCTTCACACCCTCATTGTAGTCATCTCCACTCTGGGCCAGCGCGTACTGATCATAATCACTATGGCTGGCGACATGCGACAGCGCATTGGCATAGGCATTGATATCCTGCTTGCACATCCGTAAAGCCACCGGTGGCAGGGACGCTGCGCGTTCAGCCATTGCCATCGCAGCATCCAGTGTCGTGCCATCAGCAACCGCTTCGTCGGCAAAACCCCAGTCGACAGCGCGGTCGGCCATAATCTTTTCAGCCAGAATAACAATTCGTTTGGCTCGGGCCGGGCCAACCAGATTGGTGATCCGTGGCACGGATCCCCAGCTCATATTCATCCCGCGTTCAATTTCCGGCACATACATCCCCGAAGACTTGCCAATAATCCGCAGATCCGTCGCCACAGAAAGCGCCACACCACCACCGACGCACCAGCCTTCCATGGCCGATATCGTCAGCGCCTGAATTTCTTCCCAGGCCCGGCACATGCGAGCCCCTGTCATCAGTCCCAATCGGCGCTCAGCCAGACCGGCCTCCCGGATGGCGGCCATTTCCGTATCTTTCAGATCGGCCCCCATAGTGAAGTGATCAGGCCGACCGGTCAGGATAACGGCGGACGTTTCAAAATCATTATCAAAGGACCGGGCGACCTCAGTGAGTTCTCGCAACAGCTCAATTGACAATGCATTGGCCGCAAAGCCCCGGTCAAAGCGCACAATGGCAATGCGTCCCTGTTTTTCGATTGTGACGTATTTCATAAGACCTCCCAAGTCGGAACCTTATCAAACACCATATGACCCAGACGAACCAGCCTGTAAGCCAATCATTGGCAACCTAATGGTTAATATGCCAGGCTGGCCCGACAGGGGGAGATATGGATTTCACAGCACATATGGATTTCACAACACTGGGCCGAACCGGCCTGAAAGTCAGCGTCGCCGGGCTGGGTTGCGGCGGACACAGCCGCCTTGGGAAAACCAAAGGGGCCAGCGCCGAACAATCGGGCGACGTGGTGCGGGCAGCCCTTGATCTGGGCATCAATTTCATCGACACCGCCCCGGCCTATGGTACCGAAGAGATTGTAGGTGCAGCCCTGAAGGGTCGACGTGACGGGGCTGTCCTGTCGACCAAGACCCAGATCGTTACCTCCGGTAGTGATGTGCTGGGCACGGATTTCAAAGATCCATCGCAATTAGTGGCTGACCTGGAAAAATCACTAACCGCCCTGCAGACCGATTATATTGACGTCTATCACCTGCACGGCGTCATGCCCGAGCAACACGCCTGGTGTGCCGAACATTTGTTGCCGGTTTTGAAGGGCATGCAATCGCAAGGCAAGATCAGGTATTTGGGTATCACCGAGCGCTTCATTTATGATCCAACCCACGAGATGCTGGGTGTCGCCCTTGAGGACGATCACTGGGATGTCATTATGACGGGCTTCAACCTGATCAATCCATCGGCGCGAAACGTCGTATTTCCAGTCACCCAGTCCAAAAATGTCGGTACTCTATTAATGTTTGCCGTGCGCCGTGCATTGAGTCAGCCGGAAGCCCTGCGCAGCTTGATCTCCGATCTGATCTCGGATGGTCTGGTTGGTGCAGATGACATTGATCCTGAAAATCCTTTGGATTTTCTGATGGATGAAAATGATGCTGATTCTGTCGTTGAGGCTGCCTATCGCTTTTGCCGCCATGAACCGGGCGTTGATATTGTGCTGACAGGTACCGGTTCTGTTGCTCACCTGAAAGAAAATGTCAGATCAATCCTGAAGCCAGCCATTGCGGAAAAGTCGCAAAAAATACTGGCAAGGCTGTTCGGACATATCAACAATGTTTCAGGCAATTAGGCTGTAGGATTCAAAAATTATTGTGCTAAGCTAATTTTGAGTGTGAAAACCAACTTATCCTGACAAACAATAAACAAGGGCATATTGGTTACTCACAAAGGGGTTCAAAAAAGACATATCAAACTAAGACATAAATGTTTCAGGGAGGAATAAACATGTCATCAATTTCCAAATTACTGGCGACCGCTGCGGTTGTTGGTCTGGTTGCTACGGGTGCGTCATCCGGGGCTTTTGCGGCTGATACCTTCGTCCGGATCGCATCCGGCCCGGCTGGTGGCAGCTGGTACCCATTGGGTGCCAAGATGGCTGAAATATTCGGCAAAAATGTTGCTGGCATTACTACGTCCAACGGCCCCGGCGGCGGCATCGGTAATGTGTTGGACGTCAACAAAGGTGAAGCTGAACTAGGCTGGACCTATGGCCACACAGCCTATGACGGCTATACCGGCGTGGCACCATCCTTCAAAAAAGCCAATCCGAATGTGCGCCACCTGGCCACTTTTTATCCGGCCGCTTTCCAGACTGCTGTTCTGGCCAAATCCGGAATCATGACCTACGCCGACCTCAAAGACAAAAACATCAGCCCTGGCAAGGCCAAGTGGTCCGGTTATGCAGCTTTCAAAATGATTGCTGGCAAATATGGCTTCTCGGTTGACGATGTTAAAAAAGCTGGCGGAGCCGTGCACCACGTGGGCTATTCAGATTCAGTCGCCCTGATGAAAGATGGTCACATTGATGCCTTCTCTGGTCTGACCAGTCTGCCTCAGGCGTCGTTCCTGGATCTCGAATTCAACCCAGGCATTCGTTTGCTGCCTGTCAGCGAAGCGGTTCTGGGCGGCATTCTGAAGTCCAATCCAGGTTATGTCCGCGTCGACATGAATTCATCACACTATAAAAGCATGAAATCACCCGTCCCGACACTGGGCGCTGTGACTATCATGGTGGTGAACAAAGACGTGTCGGATGATATTGTCTACGGCATCACCAAGGCCCTGTGGGAAAACCATGCAGGCCTGGTCGGTGTGAAAAAAGTCTGGAACAAGGTGCTACTTAAAAATGCCTTGATGGGTGCCGCCACACCGGTCCACCCTGGTGCCATGCGCTATTACAAAGAACATGGCGTTAAAAAGATGTAGGCGATTGCCTGCTTGAGACGTTTGATTTGCAGGGTGCGGTCAGGGATTTCCCGGCGCACCCTGCATCTTTTCTACTGACAATTGGCTAAAGCGTTTCTGAACTTTACGGAAACGCAGCGTTGTATCAAACTAATGGTGTGCGCCAAAAAATAAAGCCGAAGCGATTCCGTTCAAACCGGAATCGCCTTAAGTCACAAGGTGCCTGTATCTGACATGTCTGACCTGACCAGTTCTGCTTCCAGCCCGCAACGTATCGAATATCACGAGGCCCGTGAGTACACCTTGCTCGAGCAAGTGTTGCGCCACCGGACCATCAACCTGATTTGGCTGGTGACCATCACCGCCGCCATTCTCAGCATTGGACTGGCGGTTTTCCATCTCTATACGGCCGTCTTTGGCACCCCGGAAACACGTTCTTTTCGCTCCACGCACCTGACAGTTATGCTGGTTCTGGCCATCTTGCTGAACCCCATGGGGCGAAATAACCTGCGTGACAAAATCGTCGGCAGCAAGGCCTGGGCCGGATTTATCATCGACTTAGGGTTAGTTGGTCTCGGCATCGCCATTCAGGTTTATACCCTGTGGGACATTACCGCTTTTGCCGAACGCGAAGGGGACTTAATCGAAAGTGACTTGTGGATGGGCTCCGCCCTGATCCTGCTGGTTATGGAGGCCACCCGACGCGCCGTAGGCATTCCCATGGTCATGGTGACGTCCTTCTTTATCGTACATGCCCTCTATGCCAACCATTTTTTCAGCTTCTTTTACGGCCCGCCCACATCCTTCACAAAATATATCGATATTGTCTTTGTGCGCACGGAAGGCATCTTCGGCATTCCTATGCTGGTGGCCTCGACCTATATCGTTTTGTTCATCATGTTTGGGGCGATCCTGATCCGGTCCGGTGCCGGGCGCTTGTTCATTGATCTAGCCATCGCCCTGACCGGTCACCGCACGGGCGGTCCCGCCAAGGCCGCGGTTGTGGCCAGCGCCTTCCTCGGCACGGTTTCCGGTTCTGCCGTGGCCAATGTGGTCACCACCGGGTCCTTCACCATCCCGCTGATGAAAAAACTGGGTTACAAAGCGAAATTTGCTGGCGCGGTTGAAGCCTGCGCCTCGTCGGGTGGGCAGATCACACCGCCAATCATGGGCGCTGCCGCTTTTGTCATCGCCGAGTTCATGCATGTCAGTTATTTTTACATCATCATCGCGGCTATCATCCCGACCGTTCTCTATTTCGCCACGATCTATTTCATGGTCGATATCGAAGCACAAAAAGAAGGCATTGAACGCCTGGACAAGTCGGTTCTGCCGCGTGTGGGTGAAGTTCTCGCGCAAGGCTGGCACCAGTTATTCACCCTGGTCGTTCTGGTCGGACTGCTGGCCATTGGCTACACACCTATGATGTCTGCCTTCTGGGCCATCCTGACGTTGGTAGGCCTTAGCTTTATACGCCAGGGCACGCGCATGAGTTCCGTTGACCTGTTTGCAGCCCTGGAATCCGGTGTGCGCAGCGCCATGCCGGTTACGGTTGCTTGTGGCTGTGCCGGGATCATCATTGGCTCGATCTTTGTCTCTGGCCTGGGCCTGAAATTCACCAACTCGGTTATTGAGCTCTCCGGCGGCAACCTCTTCCCGCTGCTGGTGCTGACCGGAATCGCCGCCATCATTCTTGGCATGGGCATGACCACAACGGCAGTCTATATCACCGTTGCCGCCTTAATCGTGCCATCCCTGATCCAGATGGATGTGGTGCCCATGGCGGCACATTTGTTTGCCTTCTATTTTGGCGTTGTCTCCACCATCACACCGCCGGTGGCGCTGGCGTCCTTTGCGGCGGCAGCCATAGCAGGGTCGAAACCCATGGCCACGGCGGTGGAATCCGCCCGCATTGGCATCGCAAAATATCTGGTGCCCTTCGCCTTTGTCTATAACCCCAGTTTGTTGTTTGAAGGTCCGGGCTGGCTGACGGTTATCAGCACCGCCTTCGCTCTGGTCGGCATGTGGGGTTTGTCCGTCATGCTGGAAGGTTGGCACAAAGGCCGTATCTCCATGCCGGTACGCACCATTGTCGGCCTCTCCTCCCTCGCCCTGTTATTCCCGCCGCAACTTGATTTCTTTGACACTGTGCCGGGCTATGCTGTGGTGACCATCGGTCTTGCCTGCCTGGTCGTCGTTCTCACCATGCAAAACAGAAGCAGGCAAACCGTGAACGGGAGGACCGGCTGATGAAAATTTCAGACATTTTTATTGGTCGTCTGCTGTATTGGATGCTGTGGCTGGTAATCGCCGGGGTGCTGTACTGGATGGGCAAGGGCGCGCAGCATGTGCGAGATTTTGTGCCCTTCGTGCTTGAACTATTTGCACTTGTGGCCCTGTGTGTCATCGTCATTGTCGCCACCTACAAACCGGGTGAGCGCATCACCCGCGAATCTCTGAATGAAGACGACGAACAACCCCTTATTGATAGTTAAAGAAAAAAGCATGACTGACCCCATTCTTCCCCGCCACGGCGGACGTGTTCTGGCTGACCAACTGCGCATTCAGGGTGTGGATACCCTGTTCGGTGTGCCCGGTGAAAGTTTTCTGGCCCTGCTGGATGGTCTCTATGAACATCGCAATGCCATCAAGGTTGTCACCACCCGCCAGGAAGGCGGTGCCGCCAACATGGCAGACGCCTATGGCAAACTGACGGGCAAGGTCGGTGTCTGTGCGGTAACGCGGGGCCCAGGGGCAACCAATGCATCCATCGGCGTGCACACGGCCTTTCAGGATTCAACGCCTATGTTATTGCTGATTGGCCAGGTGGCCCGGGACCAGGTCGACCGTGAAGCTTTTCAGGAAATTGATTACCGACGCATGTTTGGCGAAATGGCCAAATGGGTGGCGCAAATCGACGACGCCAACCGCATTCCGGAATATATCAGCCACGCCTTCCATGTGGCCCAGTCGGGCAGACCAGGCCCTGTTGTCCTGGCTTTGCCGGAAGATATGCTGCGCGACGTCGTCGAAGTTGCCGATGCACCATGCGCCAAAATCGTCCAGGCCTCCCCCTCAGCCGCCGCCATGGACGAGATGCGAGATCGCCTGAGCAAGGCCGAACGTCCCTTGTTACTGGTTGGTGGCCCCACCTGGACCGTCGACGCAGTTGCCGATATTACCCGTTTTGCACAAGCCAACGACTTGGCCGTGGCTGCTTCCCTGCGCGCCCAGGATTGTTTTGACAACCGCCATGATCACTACATTGGCGATGTGGCCATTGGTATTAATCCCAAACTGGCAGACCGCGTGCGCAATTCAGATTTGCTGATTGTCGCCGGACCACGCCTGGGTGAAATGACCACATCCGGATACGAATTGATCGACATCCCCACACCACAAATGGACCTGATCCATATCCACCCGGGGGCGGAAGAACTGGGCCGGGTCTACAGCCCGACGCTGGCGATCAATGCAGGTATGGTTGAATTTGCCAGCATGGCCGCTGCCCTGACACCAGTTGACGGCAGCAAATGGTCGGAGTGGCGCACATCAGCCCGCCAGGACTATGAAGCCCACATCAAACCGACCCAGGTGCCGGGTGATGTGAATGTGGGTGAAATTATCGCCTGGGTGAATGAAAATACGCCGGTAGATACCATCCTGACGGCGGGTGCCGGAAACTACACTGTCTGGACCCACCGCTTTTTCCAGCACAAGGTTTTCCGCAGCCAGCTGGCCCCCACATCAGGCGCGATGGGCTATGGTTTCCCCGCTGCCATCGCCGCCAAACTGGCTGCCCCCAACCGCACAGTGATCAATTTCTCAGGCGACGGTTGTTTCCTGATGCACGGCCAGGAAATGGCCACCGCCGTGCAATATGGTGCCAACTTTGTCACCGTTGTCGTCAATAACGGCATGCTGGCCACCATCCGCATGCACCAGGAACGCCGCTATCCCGGGCGCACGATCGCCACCGATTTGCAAAACCCGGACTTCGCGGCCTTTGCGCGATCCTTTGGGGCACATGGTGAGACAGTCACGAAAACCGAGGATTTCCCGGCGGCATATGAGCGCGCATCGAAGGCCGGCAAGCCTGCACTGATTGAGTTGGTCGTGGATGCCGACGCCCTGACACCTGGGGCAACGCTGAGCAGTTTGATGAAGGCCGATTAGTTTTGGAGGGTTTAACCCACAAACCCCACGTCATGCCGGACTTGATCCGGCATCCATGCTTATCCGCAAGGTATTCCATAATTCAAACGCGTAGACCCCGCATCAAGTGCGGGGTGACGGAGAGATTAGTGGAGCAGCTGTGCCGAAAAGACGATGCTGCTCTAACCCAGGTTCGAGGCCAAAAACTGCCGGCAGCGCTCGCTCTTCGGGTTCTCGAAAACCTCGGCCGGGGTGCCTTGTTCTTCGATGCGGCCTTCGTGCAGATAAATTACTTCAGAGGCCACCTCGCGGGCGAAGCCCATTTCGTGGGTGACCAATAACATCGTGCGGCCTTCGTCGGCCAGATCGCGGATGACCTTCAGGACTTCGCCGACCAGTTCAGGGTCCAGGGCTGAGGTGGCTTCGTCGAACAGCATCACTTCCGGTTCCATGGCCAATGCCCGGGCAATAGCAGCGCGTTGCTGTTGGCCACCCGATAAATGGCCTGAGTAGTGACCGCGTTTGTCGGCAATGCCGACCTTGTCCAGTAAGGCTTCGGCGCGTTCCACAGCTTCGGCTTTTGACAGGCCCAGCACATGGATCGGGGCTTCGATGATATTTTCCAGCACGGTCATGTGCGACCAGAGGTTAAAGCTTTGGAAAACCATGCCCAGTTTGGTGCGGATGCGGTCGACCTGTTTACGGTCGGCCGGTTCCTGGACGTGGCGGCCTTTTTTCATGTTAATAAGTTCGCCCTGCACGTAAACATCGCCGGATTCCGGGATTTCGAGCAAGTTCAGACAGCGCAGCAAGGTGCTTTTACCAGAGCCACTGGCTCCGATCAGAGCAATAACATCGCCTTCGCGGGCCGAGACGGACACGCCCTTCAGGACCTCAAGCGGGCCAAAGCTTTTGTAAAGGTCCCGGACTTCAAGAGCGGTGGACGACGCCGACGCGGCAGTTGCTGGTTTTGACATGTAAAAACGTTAATGTGCTTTGCCCCAGCTGACAAGGTAAAGAGCCACAAATCGGCCCCCTCTTGATCCGACGCTCATGGCAGCCTATTTTAACGGCAACTAATGGTTCACAGACGAACTAATCTCCACACATTGTTGAAATGAAATACAAGGTTTAGTCCTGACATGAAGTTCGAAGGTACAAAAGATTACGTCGCCACCGAAGACCTGATGGTTGCCGTCAACGCCTCGGTAGCGCTGGAGCGTCCCCTTTTGATCAAGGGCGAGCCCGGCACCGGTAAAACCATGCTGGCCATTGAAGTCGCCAAGGCGCTGGATGCGCCGCTGATCGAGTGGCACATCAAATCCACCACCAAGGCGCAACAGGGCCTTTATGAATATGATGCCGTGTCGCGTTTGCGCGATAGTCAGCTGGGCGATGACCGGGTGCATGATATCGGCAACTACATCGTGCGCGGTAAATTGTGGGAAGCGTTTGAAAGTGACAAGCGCCCTGTTCTGCTGATCGACGAGATTGACAAGGCCGATATCGAATTTCCCAACGATCTGTTGCTGGAACTGGATCGCATGGAATTCTTTGTCTATGAGACCAAAAAAACCATCAAAGCGGAGCACCGCCCAATCATCATCATTACATCCAACAACGAAAAGGAACTGCCGGACGCCTTCTTGCGCCGATGTTTCTTCCACTACATCCGCTTCCCGGAACGCGATGTCATGGAGAACATTGTTGAGGTGCATTATCCCGGTCTGAAGCGCAAGCTGGTGGCCGAAGCCCTGAATGTGTTTTTTGAAATCCGCGACGTGCCGGGCCTGAAGAAAAAACCCTCCACGTCTGAATTGATCGACTGGCTGAAGTTGTTGATGGCCGAAGATGTCGATCCGGAAACACTGCGCACGCGCGATATGAAAAAACTGATCCCGCCGCTGCATGGTGCCCTGTTGAAAAACGAACAGGACGTGCATTTGTTTGAACGTCTGGCCTTTATGGCGAAACGGGATAAGTAGACTTTTTAAGGTTTGACTCTGTGCCGCCCACGCCCATTGTGTATCGCGCATGCATACATGACCCCGACCACCCATGCAATTATACTAGTGGGTGGTCGGGAGGAGGCGTGGGCGGCACGGCGCATATAAAATTCGCTTGCGAATTTTCGCAATAAGCCACAGGCTAGACCAATGTTCACGCAATTCTTTTATGATCTTCGCACAGGCAAAGTCCCGGTTTCCTTAAAGGAATACCTGATGCTGCTGGAAGCCATGGAGGCCGGAATTCCCGCCTACAAGGTTGAGGACTTCTATTACCTGTCGCGCTCGGCCCTGGTGAAGGACGAACGTAATATCGATAAGTTTGACCGGGTATTTGCCGAAACCTTCAAGGGTTTGGAGCATATCGACGACGGTGTCGAAGCGGAAATCCCTGAGGAATGGCTGCAAAAGCTGGCTGAGCTGACCATGACCGAGCACGAAAAGGCTCAGATCGAGGCCATGGGTGGCTGGGAAAAGCTCATGGAGGAACTAAAAAAGCGCCTGGAAGAGCAGGAAAAGCGCCACCAGGGCGGCTCAAAATGGATCGGCACAGCGGGCACTTCGCCCTATGGTGCCCATGGTTACAACCCGGAAGGCGTGCGCATTGGCCAGGACAAATCCCGCCATCGCCGGGCCGTGAAAGTCTGGGACAAACGCGAATATAAAAACCTGGATGATTCTGTTGTGCTGGGCACACGTAACATCAAGGTGGCTTTGCGGCGTTTGCGCCGATTTGCCCGCGACGGCGCGGACCTTGAACTGGACATGCCCGATACCATTAAATCGACGGCCAATAATGCCGGTTTCCTGGAAATCAAAATGGTTCCGGAGCGCCGCAACAAGATCAAGGTTTTGATCTTCTTTGATATCGGCGGCTCCATGGATGACCACATCCGCACTTGCGAAGAATTATTCTCTGCTGCCACTGCCGAATTCAAACATATGGAATATTTTTACTTCCATAACTTTTTGTACGAGGGTGTCTGGAAAGACAACTATCGCCGCCATTCGGACAAGCTGTCCACATCAGAAGTCATCAACACCTACGGCCCCGATTACAAGGTCGTTATTGTCGGTGACGCCACCATGAGCCCCTACGAAATCGTCTATCCCGGCGGCAGCGTCGAACACTGGAACGAAGAATCAGGCCAGGTCTGGCTGGAACGCCTCATTGCACAGTACAAACATGCGGTCTGGCTGAACCCTGTGCCCGAACGCCACTGGGACTACACCCCGTCGGTCCAGATGACCCACCAGTTGATGGAAGGCCGCATGTACGGCCTGACTCTGGACGGCCTGGACAAGGCCATGCGGGAATTGAATCGGTAGGGTTGGCTCAAGTTTAAACTCTTCGTCATGCCGGACTTGATCCGACATCCATGCCTATGTCTCGGGGAAACCACAATCCAAAAGCGTGGACCCCGCATCAAGTGCGGGGTGACGAAGTGCGTGACGAATGATGTTAAATCCTTCTAATGCCGTCGGCGGGACAAAGTAACTGGTGACCAATTCGAAATTCTCGTCACTGGTTTGAAAAGCATGTTCTCCTGCCATATTCCGCTTTTGCAGGCGCTGTTTGCAGACGTCGTCAGGCACATCCAGGAAATGCAGCTGGTGAGACACTTGGGCAGCATCACACAAACCATGTAACCATTGTCTTTGGCGCAGTGTATTGGCGGGAAAATCCAGAACGATTGAAAGCCCCTCCTTGAGCATGGAAACGATATGGGGTTCCATGGCACCTCGCAGGTTCTTTGAACACCGGACATAGTCATCCAGTGTCGCGATCTCTCCAGGATAAAGCTGTCCCAGCCAATGATCTTCACTGACAAGAACTGTCATAGGTTGCGCTGCGAGCGTATGAGCCAGCGTTGATTTACCCGCGGCGATCTTGCCGCAAAGAAAATGCACGGTTTGTTCATTCGAAGACATATTGTTTCCTGATCCTGTAGCCTAATGAAAAGGCAGGAACAAAAAAACCCGCCTCTACCGGCGGGTTGAAATTGGAAAATCAGCTGTTCCCTGGCCCACCATTCAATGAATGGTGATAATTACGACGGCTCTAGAGGTGGCAGAATTTTTCATGCGGACCTGATATCTGATTGTGAGAAGACTGTCAACGAAACGGTTTGGCCCCAAATCTTCGAGATGGTCAAGACACGGTCTCTCGGGAATTGAACCAGCAGCGATAGCCTCCAATCTAAACTCTCCGTCATGCCGGACTTGATCCGGCATCCATGCCTTCCCCGACGGGATGCTTGTATTCCGGATGCGTAGACCCCGCATCAAGTGCGGGGTGACGGCGTGTGTGGCAAATGCTACCCCGCCTTGCGATCTTCTCTGATCATGGCGCTGGCCTTCTCAGCTATCGCAATCACCGGCGAGTTCGTATTGCCCGACGTGATCGTCGGCATGATCGAGGCATCGACCACACGCAAACCGTCCATACCATGAACCTTCAGGCGGGCATCAACCACGGCCATGTCATCATTGCCCATTTTGCAGGTACCGATGGGATGGAAAATTGTGGTGGCGATATTACCGGCTTCACGGGCGAGGTCTTCTTCCGTGGAATGTTGCGGACCTGGCAACATTTCTTCCGGCTGATATTTTTCCACGGCCTTGGCGGCCATGATCCGGCGCGTGAGCTTGATACTTTCAGCCGCGATCTTACGATCCGTGGCAGCCGAGAGATAGTTGGGCCGGATGGCGGGTTGGTCGTGATAATCAGGTGTCTTGATGTGAATATCGCCACGACTGTCCGGGCGCAGATTACAGACCGAGGCCGTAATGGCCGGATAGGGATGCAATGGATCGCCCAGTTTGTCGGTACTTAAGGGCTGGATATGATATTCCAGGTCCGGTGTTTCTTTTGATTTATCGCTGCGCGTGAACAGGCCTAACTGGCTGGGGGCCATGGACATGGGGCCGCTGCGGTTGAGGATATATTCAAGGCCAATACCCATTTTACCGAACAAGCTGTTGGCGCGTTGGTTCAGGGTCTTGGCGTTCTGCACCTTAAAGACAGTGCGGATTTGCAAATGGTCCTGCAGGTTTTCGCCCACGCCAGCCAGGTCATGCGCTACATCAATGTCGTGGCCCTTCAGCACATCAGGCCGACCAATACCGCTAAGTTCCATGATCTGTGGTGAGCCAATAGAGCCTGCCGTCAGGATCACTTCCAGCCGTGCCCGGGCACGGGACAGTTTGCCCTTGATATCAAATTCAACGCCGGTGACGCGTTTGCCGTCCAGCATCAATTTTGAGGTATGGGCGTGAGTGATGACACGCAGGTTTGGCCGCTTCATGGCCGGGCGCAGGAATGCCTTGGCGGTGTTGACCCGCACGCCTTTGCGCTGATTCACTTCGAAATAGCCGGAACCTTCGTTGGTGCCAAGATTAAAATCATCGGTTTTGGGAATGCCTACTTCGTCGGCGGCGTCGCGGAAGGCGTCCAGGACTTCCCATGACAGACGCTGTTGTTCCACCCGCCATTCACCACCGGCACCGTGCATGTCTGACTTGCCACGGTAATTGTCTTCTGATTTCAGGAACCAGGGCATGATGTCTTCCCAGCCCCAGCCTTCGTTGCCTAATTGCCGCCACTGGTCATAGTCGCGAGCCTGGCCACGCATATAGATCATGCCATTGATTGATGAACAGCCGCCCAGCACCTTGCCGCGCGGATAGCTGAGGGCGCGACCATTCAGACCGGCGTCGCTCTCGGTTTTCATCATCCAATCCGTGCGCGGATTGCCCATGCAAAAGAGATACCCCACCGGAATGTGAACCCAGTGATAGTTGTCACTGCCGCCTGCTTCCAACAAAAGGACCTTGACGTCCGGGTCTTCGCTCAGGCGGTTGGCAACAACACAACCGGCCGACCCGGCCCCGACGACGATGTAGTCATATTCGCCGATTTCAGTTCTGTGCGTATCAGGCATTTAGTTCTCTCCCGCGCGGCTTGGCTGGCTTATGTCCAGCCGCCGTCCACAACAAAGTTTTGCGCGGTACACATCTTGCTATCGTCTGAGCCCAGGAACAAGGCCATGCGGGCGACTTCCCAGGGGTCAATATGGCCCCTCAGAAACTGGTTGGCTTGCAAGGCTGCTTCACCTGCTTCGTCATACCAGAGGTCTTTCTGGCGTTCGGTGAAAATCCAGCCCGGCACAATGGTGTTACAACGAACGCCGTGCTTGCCATAATAATTGGCTGTACCACGCGTCAGGCCGTGGATCGACGCCTTGGAGGACGCATAAACCGGCAGGTCGGCCTGGCCGTTCATCCACGAGATCGAACCGAAATTGATGATCGATCCAGCACCGGCTTCCACCATCATGGGGGCAACTGCCTGGATGGCAAAGAACACGTGCTTCATGTTCACGGCGACGCGGTCATCCCAATATTCCGGGGTGACGTCCGGCATGTCGTGGCGTTCGTCATGGGCGGCGTTATTGATCAGGACGGAAATGCTGCCCATTTCCTCAGCCACAGTTTTGATGATGCCCTGATACTTTTCGATGTCGCGCAGATCGCATTGAAAAAAGCGTGGGGCCGGATGACCCAGCGTGGAGATGGAGTCCACCAGGGCTTCCGATGCTTCGGCATTGATGTCGACGAAAGCAACCTTGGCTTTCTGGGCACAATAATGCGCCACAATGCTGGAACCAATGCCGGCGCCGCCGCCAGACACCAAGACGGTTTTGCCTTCCAGGCTGGGGTACACGGTATCTGTGATATCTAGTATTTCGGCCATCTTCGTCGTCCTGTCTTATATGGAAATTCGGTCAGTGAGAATCTCTGGGCACGTCCGAGCCACGAACGCCGGACAATATACCCCAGTCTGCGCCTTTGTCAGCCTGTTCCACGTGATCATGATACAAGCGCTGATAGCCCGTTTCGGATCGTGGTGGCGGTGGTGTCCAAGCGGCGCGGCGGCGATCCATTTCTTCGTCAGACACCAGCAGGTCAAGCTTGCGGGCATTCACGTCCAGATCAATTTCATCGCCATTTTGGATAAAAGCCAGAGGGCCACCTGCAGCGGATTCCGGTGCCACATGCAAGATAACTGTGCCATAGGCTGTGCCGGACATACGGGCATCAGAAATGCGCACCATGTCCTCAACGCCTTCTTTCAGCAACTTTGCGGGCAGGCTCATGTTACCAACCTCGGGCATGCCAGGGTAACCCTTGGGACCGCAGCCTTTCAGCACAAGGATCGAATCTTTATCGACATCGAGGTCGGGGGCATCAATGCGTTCGTGATAGTCTTCGATGCTTTCAAACACAACGGCCTTACCCTTGTGCGTCATCAAATCTTTTGACGCCGCTGAAGGCTTTAGCACACAACCATCCGGGGCCAGGTTACCGCGTAAAACGGCAATGCCGCCATCTTCGGTTAACGCCTTGTCCATGGGCCGAATGACATCTTCGTTATAGTTTTGTGCCTCGGCGCAGTTCTGGATCACCGTCTTGCCGTTTACCGTCACTTGGTCACCATGCAACAAGTCTTTCTCCAACAAGGCTTTGTTTACGGCTTGCAAGCCACCGGCATAATGGAAGTCCTCCATGAGGTATTCACCGGCGGGCATCAGATTAATAATGGTCGGGATATCACGCCCGAACTTGTCCCAATCAGCCAGATCCAGCGGCACACCCAGACGGCGGGCAATGGCCAGCAAATGGATCACAGCATTGGTGGAACCGCCAATGGCCGCCGTGGTGCGGATCGCATTTTCAAAGGCTTCGCGGGTCAGAATTTGTGAAATTTTTACATCTTCCTTGACCAAATCAACAATGCGACGTCCGGCGAACTGGGCAATCATATTTCGCTCGGCATCGGGCGCCGGGGCAGAACCATTGCCAGGCAATGCCATGCCCAACGCTTCCATCAAACAGGCCATAGAAGATGCAGTGCCCATGGTCATGCAAGAACCAGCGGAGCGATGCATACCGCTTTCAGCCGCGAACAAATCATCCGTACTCATGCGGCCCGCCTTGACGTCTTCACCAAAGCGCCAAACGTCGGTACCGGACCCCAAAGTACGGCCGCGGAAGCGCCCGTTCAGCATGGGACCGCCAGAAACCACAATGGACGGCAGATCAACACTGGCAGCGCCCATGACAAGCGCCGGGGTGGTCTTGTCACAACCCACCATCAGCACAACACCATCAATAGGGTTAGCCCGAATGCTTTCTTCCACATCCATGCTGACCAGGTTGCGGAATAACATAGGCGAGGGCTTCATGACGCTCTCGCCCAGGCTCATAACCGGGAATTCCAGAGGATAGCCACCGGCTTCATAAACCCCGCGCTTGACCCGTTCGGCCAGATCGCGGAAATGGGCATTACACGGCGTCAGTTCGGAATAGGTATTACAGATACCAATGACCGGGCGGCCATCAAAGTATTCGTCCGGCACCCCGCGGTTGCGCAACCATGACCGTTTAAGGAAACCATCTTTGTCTTTGGCGGCAAACCACTTCGAAGACCTGAATTTATTTTCGCTCATTGTAATTCCCTGATACCGGACATGGCGGCTACCCTGTTGCGTTGTTGACGGCACCAGACCGGGGTCGCCAACACCACACCGGGTAACCGTTTGCTAAATAACTGGATATATTAGTAATATAATATTATATATTTAGCAATTAAATATTATTTATTAATTCCAGATATTTCTGGTCTATCAAACACACCACCGTGACGAAACCGGACAGAGCATGTTGAATTCTACCGCGTTCAGCACTAAAGCAGTGGCAGTCAAAAAAATTCCAGGAGGAAGTAACGTGAATCTGAAATGGCAGTCTTCACTGGACGGCGTCAGCTGGATTGACCTGTGTGAATTGTATAAAATTGCGCCGTTGGGGGAAAAGGATCCGGTTGCACTGGAGACTGTATTTTCCAACAGTATGTATAAGTTTTTTGCCTACCATGACGGTAAAATTGTTGGCGTCGGCAGGGCCTTGGCGGATGGGGCAGATTGTTCATACATTTGCGATGTCGCCGTTCATCCCGATTTTCAGGGGACAGGACTTGGTAAAGAGATCTTATCGAGACTGACAAAAGCGTCACACGGTCACAAGAAGATCATTCTTTATTCTGTGCCGGGTAAAGAGGATTTTTACAAAAAATTTGGCTTCCGGCGTATGACCACTGCCATGGCAATTTTTGCAGATCCAGAAAAAGCCACAAGCGCCGGCTATCTGAAACAGGATTGATTTCAGCTTCCAGCGCCTTCAATCTTCACCCCTTCCAGCGTCATATCCTTGACCCGGGCCCGGTCATAGTCGGCGGTAAAGGGGAACGGTCTGGTGGCGTCAAAGCCGACTTTCGAGCCAAGGTAATCCGGGAAAGACGGGTTCAGGCCGTGCCCGAAGACGTTTTCGATCTGCAAAATTCCAGCCTTGGCATCAAGCCGGGTGGCCATGGCCCATTCGATATCTTCGGCGTTGCGAATATCAACGTCATCATCGACAACCGTGACCATTTTCAATGGCGCAAAGGCCGCGAAAGCCGCCATGATGGCCTGCTTGCCCCAGCCTGCCCGGACCTGGGCGATCTGCACAATGCAATGGTAAAAGCCGCAACCACCGTGACTGAAATAGACGTCTTTTACCCCGGGTATCTGTTTCCTGAGCGTATTCAGCACATTGGCTTCTCCCAGCAGACCCACTGAATTGAAGACTTCCTTACCCGAAAGGATGGAATGGAAGATCGGTTTTTTGCGGCGATGGATTTTCAGCACCCTGACCTTTGGCCGTGCCTCGCATTTGGCATAATATCCTGTGACTTCAGCGAAGGGGCCTTCGGGCAGATTTTCACCGGGGGTCATCTCGCACTCCAGCGCCCACATGGCGTTGGCGACCATCTCCACATCTGACCTGGTCCCCGCCACCAGCTCCAGCGGTGCACCGTGGATTTCACTGGCTATGCCCAGCTCGTCCAGATCAGCCGGGGCCGCTTCCGACGGTGTGGCAGCCGCGAAATGCAAGCCTGGCCCCACCCCGATATTAATGGTGATGTTCAGCTTCTGGCCCAACGCTGCGGCCTTGCCGAGATATAATTCAAGATGCCGCCCGGCATCAATATTGACCGCCAGGGTATTTTTGTTGACCACCAGAAAGCGCTGGATCGACGCATTGCGCACCCCGGTTTCCGGGTCTTTCGCCAGTACCACGGCAGCATCCAAATAAGGCCCTGCATCCCCCAGGGCATGGGTCGGGATCGGTAACTTGCCCAGATTGACACTACGCTCAGTGACCTCCATCACCGGGCCATCGGCGACCACAACCGGGCCCACAGGTCGCGCCTGCCAGTTACTGATGCAGTCGGAAATATATTGCGGTAGCTCAAACTCATCGCGCATAAAAATGTCGCCGAGCAACTCCCGCGACCAATACAGACCCATGAACACCGGAGTGTCGTGACCGGCAACATCTTCAAACAACACAGCCTTGCCCTGTCCGTGAAAGTTGTTGGCAATGCCAACCAGGTCATGCTTTGGGTCAACGCGAGATTTAACCCGAACCAGGCGTCCGTTTGCATCCAGTTCATCAATGATTGCCGCCAGATCAGCAATCAACGCTGGGCCCCGATTTGATTTTGGCATCTGTAGCTCCCCGTTCTCGCGCGCAACATTACCGGATTATAGTCATAAAATTGTAGGTTGCCCTGCCTGCCGTCGCAAGCGGCACAAAGGGCTTGCAATCATCCCGATTTTTTTCTAACGTCTGTTAGAATTATTCATTCCCGATCCAACCATTGCCCAACATGACAAAAGCTGCAAGCACCAAAGCCCGCCTTCTGGATACCGCTGCCCGTCTCTTTCGCGAGAACGGTTACGCGGCGGTGTCCTTGCGCGGCATTGCGGCAGCAGAAAAAATGCAGGGCGGCAGTCTTTATTATCACTTCAAATCGAAAGAAGAGATCATTGCTGATGTGCTGAACATCGGTATCGAAATCGTGCACAAAGCTGTGGTTGAAGCCCTGGCCGCCCTGCCCGCCAGCGCATCGCACGAAACACGCATTCGCACCGCCATGAAAGCCCATCTGCGCGCCTTGCTGGAACACAGTGATTATACCTCGGCCAATGTGCGCATCTTTGGTCAGGCGCCAAAGTCCGTTCAAAAAGCCAACCTGAAAGTTCGCCGGGCCTATGAAGATTGTTGGAGCGATATTCTACAAGCAGCGCAAAAAGACGGGGCCATTGCACAAAATACCGACCTTGCCACACTCCGCCTGATGTTAATCGGTGCCATGAATGCCACCCTGGAATGGTTCGACCCCAAGCGTGGCTCGGCTGACCAACTGGCCGATCACTTCGCCAACAATCTTCTGAACGGTGTCCTGAATAAATCCGGCCAGAATAAACCTGGAAAGACCAGAACATGAGTATCCTCAACAGCGCCATTGATCCGGCCAGCGAAACTTTTGCAGACAATCGAGATTATGTCGACGGCCTGAATACCACCTTGCGGGAACGCCTGGCTGTTGTCGCCGGTGGTGGCCGCGAAGCCTTGATCGACCGTCACCACAAGCGCGGAAAGCTGTTGGCCCGCGAACGTATTGACCGTCTGGTTGATCCGGGCACGGCCTTTCTGGAATTCTCCACCCTCGCCGCCTGGGGCCAGTATGGCAACGATGTGCCAGGGGCCGGGATTGTCACCGGCATCGGCACCATCTGCGGCACCTTGTGTGTGATGATCGCCAATGATGCCACGGTCAAGGGCGGCTCTTTCTTTCACGAGACCGTCAAAAAACATGTGCGGGCCCAGGAAATCGCCGAGCAAAACCGCCTGCCGGTGATCTACCTGGTCGACTGCGGCGGGGCCTATTTGCCGGAACAGGACCGGGTCTTTCCTGACAAGGACCACTTTGGCAACACCTTCCATCGCCAGTGCAATATGTCAGCCCAGGGCATCCCGCAAATCTCCGCCGTCTTTGGTGGCTGCACGGCAGGCGGGGCCTATATCCCGGCCTTGTCGGATGAAACCGTCATGGTACGCGGCAATGCCCGCATTCACCTGGGCGGACCCAGCATCGTCAAGGCCGCCATCAATGAAGACATCGACGGCGAAAGCCTGGGCGGGGCCGAAATGCACACGCGCGTTTCCGGCGTGTCGGACTATCTGGCAGAGGACGAGCCGCACGCCCTGGCCATCCTGCGCGATATTATCGCCAACCTGAATTACAAACGCCGTAAGGTCGAAGACCTGAAAGGCTTTGAGTCGCCTAAATATGATCCAGCCGAGATCGCCGGGGTGATCAGCAAGGATCGTAAAATTCCCTATGATGTTCGCGAGATCATCGCCCGACTGGTAGATGCCAGTGCCTTCCGTGAATTCAAGCCAGACTATGGTGAAAGCATGGTTTGCGGCACGGCCCACATTCACGGCCATGCGGTTGGCATTCTCGGCAACAACGGGGCGCTGTTTTCTGAAAGCTCATTGAAGGCCGCACATTTTATTGAGCTTTGTAACCAGCGCCAAATTCCTTTGCTGTTCCTGCATAATATCACCGGTTTCATGGTCGGGCGGGATGCCGAACGCGGTGGCATTGCCAAGAACAGCGCCAAGATGGTTTATGCCATGTCGACAGCACGGGTGCCGCGCTTCTCGGTGATTGTCGGCGGGTCTTACGGGGCCGGAAATTATGGCATGTGCGGTCGCGGTTTCTGGCCGCACTTTCTGTTTGCCTGGCCCACAGCAGAATGCGCCACCATGAGCGCCGACATCGCCTCAAACGTCATGCTGACCCTGCGCGAGGGCAGCCTGAAAGCAGGCCCCGCCACGCAAGAGGAACTGGACGGCATAGAAAAGGGTGTGCGCGATCAATATGGCGAACAAAGCGATCCTTATTATGCCACCTCGCGATTATGGGACGACGGTATCATCGAGCCGGCTCAAACACGCGACGTTCTGGGCCTGTGTCTGGCGGTTACCATGACGACGCCGGAGCCCACCGGTTTCTCACCTGTGTTCAGGATGTAAGCTGATGTTCAAATCAATACTTGTGGCCAATCGCGGCGAAATTGCCTGCCGCATCATGCGCACTTGCAAACATATGGGCATTCGCACAATTGCCGTTTATTCAGAGGCAGACCGAGATGCCTTGTTTGTACAAATGGCTGACGACGCGGTCCTGATCGGCCCGGCGGAAGCACGCCTGAGTTATCTGAAAGCGGATGCCATCCTGAAGGCGGCCCGACAAACGGGCGCCGAGGCTGTGCATCCGGGTTACGGTTTCCTTTCTGAAAATGCTGATTTCGCGGACGCCTGCGCAAAAGCCAAAATCACATTCATCGGCCCCGACGCCAATGCGATTCGACGCATGGGTTCAAAAATCGAAGCCAAGAAAATTGCCCGTGATGCAGGGGTGCCGGTGGTGCCAGGCTATGACGGGGCAGAGCAGACGTTGGCTGTGCTGACAGCGGAAGCTGAAAAAATACCTCTGCCCCTGATCATCAAGGCCAGTGCCGGTGGCGGTGGCCGCGGCATGCGCCGGGTCAATCTCATGAGCGACTTCGCCGAGGCCCTGAAATCTGCGCAAAAAGAAGCCCTGAGCGCCTTTGGCAGCGATGCCGTGTTGCTGGAAAAATACATCGAGCGCCCGCGGCATGTGGAAGTGCAGGTCTTGTGCGACAGCCATGGCGCGGCCCTGCACTTGTATGAGCGTGACTGTTCAGTACAGCGCAATCATCAAAAGCTTATCGAAGAAGCCCCTGCCCCGGACCTTGATCCCGCCACCCGACAGCGCCTGACCGACAGCGCCCTGAAGCTGGCCAAAATTATTAATTACACCTCAGCCGGGACCGTGGAATTTATTCTCGACCGCGACAGTAACGAGGTTTATTTTCTGGAGATGAACACCCGCCTGCAAGTAGAGCATCCGGTCACCGAAATGATTACCGGCATTGATCTGGTGGAACAGCAAATCCGCGTCGCCGCCGGTGAAGCCCTTGTCTTTGATCAAGACGATATCCAGATCAACGGCTGGGCCATAGAGGCACGTGTCGCTGCCGAAGATCCGGCGCAGAATTATTTACCGCAGACCGGCATCATCTCATATTGCCAGGAGCCGACCGGCGATAATATGCGCTGTGATAGTGGCGTGACTGCTGGCAGCACCATCAGCCCCTGGTATGATTCCATGATGGCCAAGGTTATCACCCGCGGGGACGACCGTGGCCAGGCCATCGACAATTTGTTGGGTGCGATGGATGGTTATCACCTGGCCGGCGTCGGGCATAACATGCCTTTTCTGTATGACATTGTTGACCAGCAGGCGTTCCGTGAAGCCAATATCGATACGACCTTTCTGGATCGTGTATTTCCCGATGGCTGGCAAGTGCCAGACAACAAGGCCGGAGAGATTGCAGCATCAGCCTGGCGTGGAAACCAGGCAACTTCAGCCTCACCGTGGCAAGCCCTGGGACCCTGGCGACTGACAGGTACGCCTGCCAGTTACGTTTATGTGCGCGAAAATGACGAGGAACCCGTTGAAGTTCAGATCACAAGTCCTGCCGATACGTCCTCAGCGGCAATGCTTCCTGATGGTCGGGTTCTGGTGTCATCGGGCAGTGCGCGAAATCATGTCTTCGAAGTTCTGTTGTCAGAGCAGGCCTTGCTGGACCGACAAAGTACCACGGCACATTCGGACGAACCCGGCATTCGTGCTCCCATGCCTGGCCTGATCAGTGAAATCCGCTCAGGTCTCGGCGATACGGTCAATGCCGGTGATACCATCGTCGTGCTGGAAGCTATGAAGCTGATGCAAAATCTGGCGGCCCCCATTAGCGGTACAATATCGGCCATTCATTGCAAGGCGGGCGAGACCGTCAACGGCAATGACCTTTTAATTGAAATTTCAAACGAAGAGTAGCCCCATGCAAAACAGTATCTATAACTCAGAAGAATTGGTCCTGTTCCGGGATCAGCTGCGCAAATATATCGAAAGCGAAATCGTACCGCACGGCGATGAATGGGAAAAAATCGGCAAAGTCCCGCGTGAAGTTTTCACCAAGATGGGTGAGTTGGGGTTTCTCGGCCTGCGGTATGGCGAACAATATGGCGGCTCGGAACTGGATACAGTAGCAACCGCTGTTCTCGCGGAAGAGTTGGGCCGCTCTACCTTCAGCGGCTTTGCGATCTCTGTTCTGGTGCATACAGACATGGCCTCACCACATCTGAACAACGCCGGCAACGACGACCAGCGGGCAAAATATATGCCGGGCATCATCACCGGCGAGACCGTTACCGCCGTCGCCGTCACCGAACCGGACGCCGGTTCAGACGTGGCCGGGATCAAGACCCGTGCCATCAAAGATGGTGATGACTGGGTGTTGAATGGCAGTAAAATGTTCATCACCAATGGCGTGCACGGCGATGTCTATTTTGTTGCCGCCAAGACCGACCCCGACGTTAAAGGGTCGCGCGGCATCACCATCTTCATCGTCGAAAAAGACACACCGGGTTTCACCGTTGGTCGCGCCCTGGACAAAATGGGCTGGCGTTGTTCCGACACGGCTGAGCTGATCTTTGACAACTGCCGGGTGCCTGCGGAAAATATCCTGGGTGAAGTCAATCGCGGCTTTTATGCCATCATGCAAAACTTCCAGAACGAACGCACCGTCATCGGGGCCATGGCCATTGGCGAATCGCAAAAAGCCCTCGACCTGACGCTTGAATACGTCAAGGACCGCAAGGCCTTTGGCGCGACCCTGTGGGATAAACAGGCCATCCGCCAACGCCTCGCCATGCGCCAGGCCGAGGTCGAAGCGGGTCGCCAGTTGGTTTACCATGCCGCCTGGATGGATGCGCAAGGCCTGGACTGCGTTGTCGAGGTTTCCGCCGTCAAAGCCTATTGTGGTGAATTGGTCAACAAAGTCATGTATGACTGCCTGCAATTCCATGGTGGCTCAGGCTATTTACGTGAGACCCCTATCGAGCGCATGACCCGCGACGCCCGCGTCCAGTCCATCGGCGGTGGCGCCACCGAAGTCATGCTGGAAGAAATCGCCAAGCGAATTTAAGAAGGGGCATCAACCAAAACATCGTCGTGCCCGTGCTCGACACGGGTATCCACGTCTTAAAGCACTGGCCCAAAAGACGAGGGTACGCGGGTCAAGCCCGCGCATGACAACGTGAAAAAACAGTTCCCGTTTTGCGCCAAACCTCCTCGCCACGCTGCCCGGAACAGCTTATAACGATCCCATGTTGCCAACTCTCTGCCGGGACTGCCTGACCCCCATCAACACGGGCGCCGACGTCTGCGCCACTTGTGGTTCAACGCGCTTTGTCCGCCATGCAGAACTGGACGAGCCGTCTTCAAACAACAGCAAACAAACTGCTCAGTCAGTCCTGTCAGCTATTTCTTCTGCCGACGAACTGCTCGCCGATATCATCAATACACCAGGCGTGGGCGTGCTGGTACACCGGGACAACAAGATCCTGTTTGCCAACAAGACATTTACAGATATGAACCGAATGTCAGAGGAAGAAATAGAGGATGGTACCCTGTCGGCCCGGATTATCGAAACGCGCCGACTGGAAGCAGACGTTTACTCGGCAACAACAGTTCAGGTAGCGAATGATCTAAGTGTGGAGGGTGAATTTGAAGCCATTGTGGAGAGAACTGACGGTTCCAGATACTGGGTCAAAATAAATACCAAAAACATAACATGGCAAGGCAAACCGGCACGATTGAATATTTCCTCCAGCATTGATATGCGTATCAGAATTGAGGAAGAATTGATCGCAACGCAAGCGCAACTCAAACAAGCCAATCAGGCAAAGTCTGAATTTCTGGCCCAAATGAGCCATGAATTACGCACACCACTGAATGCCATTATTGGTTTTTCCGAACTAATGTCATCGGGTATTGGCGGTGAAGTGGCGGAAAATCATATTGAATATTTGCGTGATATCAACCAGTCGGGCTTGCATTTGTTGTCCCTGATTATCGATGTGCTTGATTTGTCCAAAATTGAAGCGGGCAAGCTCGAGCTGTATGAGGAAAATTTCAATCTCGGCGATGAAATACGCCGGGGCCTGGTCTTCGTGCGGGAGCAGGCTCGCAATTCAAAAATCCGAATTTTCGAAGATTTCCAGGACGACTGTCCTGACATTCATGGCGACCGTCGTCTGGTTTTGCAAATAGTCGTAAACCTCCTGACGAACGCTATCAAATATAACGTTGAGGACGGCGAAATGCGCATTGATGGAGGTATCTCTGAAACTGGTTGTCCCTGGTTTTCAGTTGCCGACACCGGCGTTGGAATTGCTGAGGATGAAATCGAAAATGTGCTCAACCCTTATAGCCGCACCGGCGATCAGGATTCTACCGAGGGAACGGGCCTTGGCTTGCTACTGGTCAGCAAAATGGCTGAATTACATGACGCTGACGTTGCACTGACAAGTACCCTGGGTGTGGGGACTTCAGTCTGCGTCACTTTCCCGGCAGATCGACTGGCGGCAAGCTAAGCGCTATAATTTGTTCATGAAACGTTCGCGTATTTACTCGTAATGTCAGGCCCGACGCTATAAACTTGCTTTCATGTCTACAACCCTCACCCCCACCCTCTGCCGGGACTGTCTGACCCATATCAACACCGACGCACAAATCTGCGCCACTTGTGGTTCAACGCGCCTTGTCCACCATGCAGAACTGGACGAGCTGGATATCGCCCATGTGGATTGCGATGCCTTTTATGCCTCGGTAGAAAAGCGCGATGATCCGTCTTTGCGCGACAAACCCCTGATCGTCGGCCATCCCGGCGGACGTGGTGTAGTGACAACCGCCTGTTACATCGCCCGTAAATTTGGCCCGCGCTCTGCCATGCCCATGTTCAAGGCCATGGAGATGTGCCCCGACGCCGTCGTCGTTAAACCGAACATGGCGAAATACAAAGAAGTCAGCCAGCAAATACGTGCCATCTTCCTGGAAGCCACGCCGGTCATCGAGCCGGTCTCCATGGATGAAGCTTATCTGGATTTATCGGCAGACACCCGCGGCGATGGCCTGACCCCCGCCTGGCATCTGGCCCGCATTTCCCGACGCATCGAAACCGACGTCGGTATCTCCGTTTCCATCGGGCTTTCCTATAACCGTTTTTTGGCCAAGCTGGCCTCGGATATGGAAAAACCACGTGGCTATTCGATCATCCCACGGGTCGGCGTGCGTGAATTCCTGGCCCCCTTGCCTGTGCGCAAGATCAATGGTGTGGGCGAGGCCACGGCCAAAAAGATGGATGCCGACGGCATTGTCACCATTGGCGATCTACAAGCCCTGCCCGAAGCGCAACTGGTGACGCGTTACGGCAAGTTCGGCAATCGCCTGGTGCAATATGCCAAAGGCGAAGGCAGCCGCCGTATCACATCGTCGCGGGCCAGCAAAAGCATCTCGGCAGAAAACACCTTTCGCCGTGATACGTCTTCTTTCGATGTCCTGTGCGAGGCCATCGAGCCCATGTGCGAAACCGTGGCCAACCGCATGGTGCGCAGCAAACTGGCCGGCGGCACCGTTGTCGTCAAATTGAAAACCGGCGATTTTCAAACCCTGACCCGTAACCGCAAGCTGGCCAACCCCACCCAACGCGCCGATATCCTGTACCAATCCGCCCGCCAGATGATCGAAAAAGAAGCCAACGGCCGCGCCTTCCGCCTCATCGGTGTTGGCGTTGCAGACCTCTGCTCAGCAACAGAAGCCGACCCACCCGATTTATTTGGCGGGTTAGCGTAAGCCCCCTCTTTCAGGTACGCTCCTGGAATGATTTACGTATTTGGCTCTCTCAATGTCGACTTTTTTATGAATGTCGACAAATTGCCCGCCCCTGGCGAGACCGTTATTGGTGGGGATTATTTTACAGCACCTGGAGGCAAAGGGGCGAACCAGGCGGCGGCAGCTGCCAGGTCGGCCAAGTCTGGTGGTGTGGTCGCTATGTTTGGTCTGGTCGGTGATGACGAATGGGCAGCAACGCCTCTGAACGCCTTGCAAGAATTTGGCGTTGATGTGTCAGGCGTAGGCAGGACAACCGAAGCCGGGACCGGATATGCCTCCATCATGATTGATGCGCAGGGTGAAAATACAATTGCCGTGGCCAGTGGAGCAAATTTGAAGGCGTCAGCCAATGGTCTAAAGAATGGGGGCATCACGGAAGATGATTTCCTGATCCTGCAGATGGAAGTCGACAGCCACGCTAACTGGCAAGCCCTGGAAATTGCCAAGTCGGCGGGTGCGACAACGATTTTAAATGTGGCTCCGGCAGCGCCGGTACCGGATACGGCCCTGGCCTTGGTGGATTACCTCGTGGTCAATGAAATTGAGGCCCGGACCGTAGCGCAGTCACTGGCAACCGATGATATCGAGGCCATGGCCAAAGCACTAAGCCGGAAGCATAAACTAACAACAATCGTCACGCTCGGGTCCGATGGTGCCTTGGCTACGTCAGGTGATGAAATCATTCGCGTGCCTGCCATGGCGGTCACCGCCGTCGATACCACGGGTGCAGGTGACGCCTTTATCGGCACCCTGGCGGCAGGTTTAACGGAAGGGCTGGACCTGGAAGCCGCCATGAAACGTGGCTGTATCGGGGCGGCCCTGGCCTGTACCAAACCCGGCGCTATGCCGAGCTACGCCAGTCGGCAGGAAATTCTGACCCTAACCTGATCTTGCCGTCAGCCATTTGGCCACGATGGGCGCCAGCAAAATGATTTCGAATATTCGCACCAGATGATGCAGAGCGACAAAGCCCGGATCAACATCCATAGCAATGGCGATCAGGCTCATTTCTGCCACACCGCCCGGCGCAAAGGCCAGCATGGTGGCAAGAAAATCGAGGCCTGTGAAATACGAGACTGCATAGGCGCACATGGCTGAAACGAAAATGATCAAAGCGACTGAACCCAGGGCATAGATCGCAATACGTCCGATCTCTGTAGGGCTAACGCGGGAAAAACGGCTGCCAATAGAGGAGCCCAACACCACCAGAGCCACATTCAACAGCCAACGTGGCGGCAAACCCTGAACAACGCCCGTCATATAAAGGGCCGCCACGGCAAACATGGCCCCGGTCATATAGGGCGAGGGTAAACCGATACGTTTGGCGATCTGCGGACCGAGCAAGGCGGCACCGAACAACATCAGGGCTTCCTGAATATTCAGGGTCTCGGCCCCTTCCGGGCCTGTTCGCGTAGGCACAACACCGGTCACCCCGGCAATGATCAAGGGGATGGCAAAAACCAGCATCATGATGCGCAGGCTGTGTACCAGGGCAATTTTTTGTTCGTCCCCGCCTGCTTCAGTCCCCAGTATGGTCAAGGTCGTTAACCCACCGGGGGCCGAACAAAATACTGATGTCACCTGATCAAAGCCTGCCACACGGCGATAATAGACCATCACAACCAGGGTCACGACCGGCACATATAACAGAACAGCGATCAGGCTTATGGGCCAGACAGCAGCATTATCCAAGAGGTCCGGCTGAAAGGCTGTGCCGAGATAAATTCCGATGATCGACAGCATGACTGTGCGGATATTCATGGGTACGGCAACTTTGGCTCGCATCAAAGCGGCGATCAGGTTGGCCGTCATAGGCCCCAACATCCAGGCCAGAGGGAAATTGATGGCATTAAATATAACACCGCCCGCCAGGCCGATCAGCAAAGACAAAATTATTTGTGGCAACAGCGCCTTGAAATCGGACACGTTTTTCCCTGTATTAGGACCTGACAGTCGGCAACGTCTGGCGACAGCAGTTTACGCGCTACGTGGTTGAGGGAAAAGGCATGGAAGACAAATCAAAGGAGGCCGATACTGACAGCAAGGACGCGTCTCCTTTGGCCGACGTGTTCTTTTCCCTGCGCCAGGAATATCTGGAGGGCATCGAGACGGGCACCATCCGCAGCCTGACCGGGTTTCAACGTGGCGTGCACAAAGTGCCGGATGCCTTGAGTGATAAAAACAGCGCCTTTGTTAATCGCCTGATGAGCGACAATGTCGAGGCTGAGCTGGAAGATTTTTACAAACGCAGCAAGAAAGCCACCCGCCTGCGCCGCCGCGATATGCAGGTGGGGTCGGAATTTGGTGATGGTGACCTGGATACGCCGAAATTTCGCTATTCCGTGCAAACCCGCCAAAGCCCCGACAACCCGGCCCGTTATGAAATTGTGCGCAGGTTGGAGTTGAAAGTTGGTTGGCGCAGTCAGCGCGACGCCATCAATTTGATCTTTGCCGAAGACTATGAACGCCTGGTGTTTGAAACCAATGCAACTGATCTGGACTATGACGACCTGGTTGAGCGACTGGAAGATATCGAGGAAAAACACGGCGGCCATGTGGATGAAGAGCCCGGGCTTCAGCGTGTCAGCTGGGCTGCCCCCGACAAGGCCCGCCTGACGTTTGATTTGAAAGTCGGTCGTCTGGAAATGTCTTTTGGCCAACGCGGCGGCCTTGACTTGATTGATGCGGCGCAATCTTTGAAGCCAAATCTGGGTGGCAAAGCAAGCGCCCTGTTCAAGGACGACTGAGCTTTCTATGATGTGCTTTTTTCAAACAGGAAGCGGATAGATGTCGATTTTGCTGGGGGCCATTGCCGATGATTTTACCGGGGCCACGGACCTTGCCAACAATCTTGTTAAACAGGGCATGCGCACCATTCAGTTGATCGGTGTGCCTGACGCTGGTTTGCCCGTACCTGATGCGGATGCTGTTATTATCGCCCTGAAGTCCCGCACCATCCCGGCTGCCGAGGCCGTGGCGGAATCACTGGCGGCGTTAGAATGGCTGCAATCGCACGGCACGCAGCAGTTTTATTTCAAATATTGTTCAACCTTTGATTCCACAGATGCGGGCAACATTGGCCCAGTGGCCGACGCCCTGCTGGACGCGCTCGACAGTAATTTTACCATCGCCTGCCCGGCCTTCCCGACCAACGCCCGCACAGTTTTCAAGGGCCATTTGTTTGTAGGCGATATCTTGCTGAACCAGTCCGGTATGCAGAACCATCCCCTGACACCCATGACCGATGCCAATCTGGTCAATGTCCTGGCCTGCCAAACGCCTTTCAAGGTGGGGTTGGTTCCGGAAGAAACCGTTGTCAAAGGGGCCGCGGCTATTCGCCGGGCCTTTGATGATCTGGTTGAAAGCGGCTATCGCCACGCCATTGTTGATGCCATCAATGATGACGACCTGATGCAGATCGGCAAGGCCTTGGCAAACGTAAAACTGATCACAGGTGGTTCCGGCATTGCCATTGGCTTGCCTGAAAATTTCCGCAAACAAGGCGCCTTAAAGGAAGGCATCGCCCCCACATGGCCCGAGGTTGGCGGTGGTGCGGCGATCCTTGCAGGCAGTTGTTCCATTCGCACCCGTGAACAAGTCGCTGCCTGGAAAAAAAACCGTCCAGCCCTGGAAGTTGACCCCTATGCCATCTCAAAAGGTGAAGATGTTGTCGCACTTGCCCTGGCTTGGGCCGCCGACAAAATCAGTGGCGGACCTGTGTTAATCTATTCCTCCGCCGATCCGGCAGATGTTAGCCGCGTACAAGACGAACTGGGCCGGGAAGAAGCGGGCAGCATGGTCGAGGATACCCTTGGCCGCATCGCCAAAGGCCTGGTTGAAGCAGGGGTGCGAAAGATGGTCGTGGCAGGCGGTGAAACCTCAGGCGCTGTGGTCAATGCCCTGGACGTCAAAGCCTTGGCCATTGGTCCAGAAATCGATCCGGGTGTACCCTGGACATCTGCAAATACGGTTACGACGGCAGGTCCTACTGAAATCGCGCTGGCTTTGAAGTCGGGCAATTTTGGTGACATTGATTTTTTCCAACGCGCCCTGGATTTGTTGCCCGGAAGTTCAAACACATGAGCACAGAAAACAAGATCCGAGACGACATCGCCCGTCTGGCTAAATCCATCTTTGACCGCGGCCTGACCTTTGGATCCTCCGGTAATATCAGTGTGCGTCTGGAAGATGGCTGGTTGATGACGCCCACGGGGTCGACCATGGGCAACATCGATCCGGCGCGCATATCAAAACTGGATAATGCGGGTCAGCATATCTCGGGCGACAAACCCACCAAGGAAACGTTCCTGCATGTGGCCATGTATGAGACACGCCCGGCAACAGGTGCCGTGGTGCATTTGCATTCCACCCATTCCGTTGCCGTTAGTTGCCTGGCTGATATTGATCCTGCCAATGTGCTGCCGCCGATCACCGCCTATTACGTCATGAAAATCGGCAAGCTGCCACTGGTGCCCTATTTCCCGCCAGGAGACCTGGACCTGGCGAAGGCCGTGCGTGAAATGGCGTCCGATCATCACGCCGTCCTGCTGGCAAATCACGGCCCTGTGGTCGCCGGAAAATCCCTGGAAGATGCGGTTTATGCCACCGAGGAACTGGAGGAAACAGCCAAACTGTTCCTGATGCTGAAGGACAAGGCGACCCGGTTCCTGACAGATGAACAGGTCAAGGCTTTAGAGCAAAAGTACTAGCCACACACGTCAACGTCACCCCGCACTTGATGCGGGGTCTACGCTTCTGCCTTAATGTTCAGCCCATCCAATTGGAGAACCGCATGGACCCCGCATCAAGTGCGGGGTGACGGCGTGTTTTTGGTTGGGAAGATCAATATCTACCCATAAATATGCCATATCCACCCTGAATTAGTGCAATATCTTGTGTCTGACTGGCAAACCCGCTAGATATTGAGGCCTGATTTCCCCCACGCCCCGGACCTGTATTTTGACCTCTGTCGGCCCTGAAGTTCTGCATTTGCTGAAGTCGAAATTCGGCTATGACAGCTTTCGGCCAGGCCAGGAGGATGTCATTTCATCTCTGCTGGGCGGGCGTAATGTGCTGGCCGTGATGCCCACGGGGTCCGGTAAATCCATGTGCTTTCAGATCCCTGCCTTGATCCGCGATGGCCTGACAGTTGTCGTCTCACCACTGGTGGCCCTGATGGAAGACCAGGTGGCTGCTCTGCGTCTGGCGGGCATTGAGGCAGGCACCATTAATTCATCGCGCCACCGGGAAGACAATATACAAACCTGGCGCGACGTGGCTGCTGGTGTGGTGCGTTTGTTATATATCGCCCCCGAACGATTGATGACCGAGCGCATGCTCGGGGCCTTGCAAAAATTACCTGTCAGCATGATTGCCGTTGATGAAGCCCACTGCATTTCGCGCTGGGGTCCGTCCTTCCGGCCAGACTATGAAAACCTGGGCAGCTTGCGCGTTCATTTCCCGGAAGTTCCCATGGCGGCACTGACCGCAACGGCGGACGAAGCCACGCGCAACGATATTCATGACAAACTGTTCGGCGGAGACGGCAATGTCTATGTCACGGGCTTTGACAGACCCAATATTCGCTTAGGCGTGACACCGCGCAGTGCCTGGAAAAAACAGTTGCTGTCCTTTGTCGAAGCCCGCGCCGAACAAAGCGGCATCATCTATTGCCTGTCGCGCAAAAAGACCGAAGAAACCGCCAAGCTGTTGTGCGACAATGGCTACAACGCCTTGCCCTATCATGCGGGGATGGATGCCGGGACCCGCCGGACCAATCAAGATACGTTCATGACGGACAGCAATGTCATCATGGTGGCAACCATCGCTTTCGGTATGGGAATCGACAAACCAGACGTGCGCTATGTCTTCCACACCAACCTGCCCGCCTCTATGGAAGCCTATTATCAGGAGATAGGGCGTGCCGGGCGCGATGGTCTGGCAGCCGAAGCCTTCATGTTATATGGCCTGGATGACCTGCGCTTGCGCCGCATGTTTATCGATCAGGAAAATGGCAGTGCAGATCACAAACGACGCGAACACAAACGCCTGGATACTTTGGTGGCCTTTTGCGAAACCCCGGAATGCCGCCGCCAATCATTGTTGGTTTATTTTGGCGAAAACCCGGAACCATGTGGCAACTGTGATGTCTGTATTGATCCGCCGGAACTGGTTGAAGGCTCTGAACTTGCCCGCCTTGCTTGCGGTGCCGTGGATGCCACAGGCCAGGTCTTTGGCGCAGCCCACATCATCGACGTGCTGCGCGGGGCCGACACGGAAAAAGTCCGTAAATTCAATCACCAGGATGTCGGCGCCTATGGCATGGGCAAAGTCTGGTCACTGGATGACTGGCGCAGTTTGTTACGCCAACTGGTGGCGGCGGGTTTTCTCGCCCTGGATGTAGCCGGGCATGGTGGCTTGAGTTTAACGCCCAAGGGCTGGAGCCTGGTGCAGGGATCAGAGGATTTCTTTTACCGAAAAGATTCCGTTGGCAATGAAGCCCGGGGCCGCAAGGCAAAAGCAAAAACGGCACGGGCAGATATCGAATTGCCGGACGAAGATGTTGATTTATACGAAGCCCTGAAACGTTGCCGCCGTCGCCTGGCCGCCGAACAAAAGGTGCCGGCCTATGTTATTTTTCCAGACAAATCCCTGGTCGACATGGCGGCGAAAAAACCGGCATCCGTGTCTGAATTTGCAGGCATTCACGGCGTTGGCGATGCCAAACTAAAAAAGTTTTCCTCGGCCTTCATCGCCGAAATTTCCAATTGGCAACAGTCTGCCTGAGCCGTTAACTCTTGCCTCGAATCATCACGGTCATTTCACCGATGCCCTCAATTGCGCAAACCAGTCGATCGCCAGCTTGCACCGGACCGACACCCTCAGGTGTGCCTGTTAAAATCACATCTCCGACGTCCAGTGTGTAATGACGCGACGCATAGGAAACCAGGCGGGCAATCCCGTAAATCAGCGCGTTTGTGTTCGATTTCTGGCGCACCGCATTGTTTACCCTGAGTTCCAGGTCAAGATTATCCGGATCAGCGATTTCATCAGCGCTGACAAACCAGGGGCCGAGCAGAGCAAAACTGTCCAGTGATTTTCGTAAACTGCGGTCTTCGGTGCCGCGAATGGTCATATCCAGGCCAATGCAATATCCAGCGATATGATCCAGGGCGTCCGCTTGCGGGATATCACGCCCGCCCTGGCCAATGATCATCGCCAGTTCTATTTCGTGATCGGTGCGCCGGTCTTCATGGGCGATAACGACCCCCTCGCCCGCTCCCACCAAGGCACTGCCTGCCTTCAGAAACAGGCCCAGATCGTCGATGGTTTTCACGGGCAGGCCAAAATTCAGTTCCGCATCCTTGTTGGCTTCATCCTGGTGCAGCAAATAATTCACCGGTGCGCCGATAATTTTGCCGGGATTGGCGACAGGGGAAAGCAAACAAACATCGGTTAATGCCAGGCAGGCCGCATCGGGCCGCAAACGCTGCATCTCTGTCTTCATCAAATCCAGATGCGCAAAAAACACATCACCGCGCGGCAAAGGCCAGCGCAGATCAGGCAGCACGGCCGTTGCCGCCGTCACATCATAGACCAGGTCCCCTTCGACCAGACCCAGCCTGTCGTCATTAAATCGACAAAACTTCATGGCGGCCCCTTTGCTTTTGCTTTTAACTGATCAGCATAGCTAATTATAATATTCACGAGATATCTACAATTTTCAGGCATATAAGGAAATAATAATGGCTCAATTAGACGGACGCGTCGCCATTGTGACCGGCGGTGCCATCAGCATCGGCAAGGCCTTTGCCCGCACCCTGGCCGCAGAAGGCGCATCGATTGCCATTGCCGATGTGGCCGACGGCAGTGATGCGGCGGCAGAGATTCAAAAAGAATTTGGCGTAACCGCCCAGGCCTTCAAGGTTGATGTCAGCGACGAACACCAGGTGTCGAAATTTGTTGATCAGGTCATGGAGACATTTGGCAAGATCGACATTTTGGTCAATAACGCCGCCCTGTTTGCCACCCTGCCAACCCAGCCCCTTACAGATCACAGCGTTGATTTGTGGGACAAGGTGATGGCCGTGAATGTACGTGGGCCGTTCCTGATGGCCAAACATATCACACCGCATATGCAGACGGCGGGTTATGGCAAGATCATCAATATCGGTTCCGGGACGGCCAACAAGGGCATGCCCAATATGCTTGCCTATGTGACCTCAAAAGGGGCGATCCTTGCTTTTACCAGATCCCTGTCACGTGAAGTTGGCCCACACGGCATTTGCGTGAACACCCTGTCGCCCGGCCTGATCGAAAGCCCGTCGGTGATGGAAAACCCGCAACACCTGGGCTTTACCGACCGTGTGCTTGCCAGCCGCGCCATCCCGCGCACCGCCACACCTGATGATCTATTGGGTGCCCTGGTATTCCTGGCCAGCCCCGCCAGTGACTTTGTCACCGGCCAGACCCTTGCCGTGGATGGCGGGTCCGTGAATACCTGAGGGGTTTGCATAAAAAATGGCTGCCACAAACTTCTTAGGGAAGTTGTGACAGCCACTTGTTTGTCGCCTCCTGGTTCGTTGATCAGGCGGCTTGTTTTTTCTTTTGGCCTTTGAAACGACGTGGGCCAAGCTTTCGGGCTGGTTTGCCGGACTTGTCAAACTTGCCAGCCTTGTTGAATTTGGCACCTTTTTCAGTAAAAGGTTTGCCGGTCTTCTTGGGCTTGGCGGGCGTGTCGCTGTTGTTGGCCGCTTTGGACTTCAGGCTGTTGATGGCCATCGGATCGACATCAAACACCTCATCGAAGTTTTTAGGGCCCTTGCGCTTCTTCGGGGCCGGGGCCTGCCAGGCCTTGGCTTTCACGTTCTTTTCTGAACGATTAGGCTGGTTCTCTGAACGATTGGGACGGTTTTCAGTACGATCGGGTCGGAATTTGCGATCTGGCTTGCTGGCAAGCTTAAGACCATCGTTTGCCCCAGCTTTGTCACCGCCTCTGGCCTCTTCCTTCACAAACTCGCCGCCAAACTTTTTGTTGGGGTTGTAGTTGTTGTCAGAAGATGGCTCGTGTTTGCTGTACGAGGTACCGCCACCAAACTTGCGTCCGGTTTTGCCTTTGCCTTTTTTGCCGCCGTTTGACCGTCCACCGGATTCGTCATGCCATGGGTGGTCCATGTCGACGTCAATTTTTTGCTTCAACAAACGCTCAACACCAAACAACAGGTTTGTGTCCGTATTGCTGCAGATGGACAGGGCAACACCCTTGGCACCAGCGCGACCAGTACGGCCCACCCGGTGAATATAGGCATCGGCTTCCATTGGCATGTCAAAGTTGATGACGTGTGAGATGTCTTTTACATCCAGGCCACGGGCGGCCACATCGGTGGCCACCAGAACATTGAATTTGCCGTTGGTGAAATTACGCAGAACTTTCTGGCGAATATTTTGTTTACGATCGCCATGGATCGAATCAGCCTTGTAGCCAAGTCCCTGCAAATCTTCGGCGATGGTATCGGTCATGGATCTGGTGCGCACAAAAATCAGGGCGCGGGTATAATCTTCGCGCTCCAGAAGGCGTGTCAGCAAGCGGCGCTTGTCGGCATGTTTAACCCGCAGAACTCGGTGGTCCACATCGGCAGCTACTGAATTTTCCTTGGCCACTTCGACAAAAACCGGATCACGCAGCAGGCTGGCGGAAAGTTTTTTGACGCCGGGGTTCATGGTCGCAGAGAACATGACCGTCTGGCGTTCCTTGGGCATCGAAGCCGCTACTTTGCGGACTTCATCGACAAAACCCATGTCCAGCATGCGGTCACATTCGTCCAGCACAAAAGTGGTGATCTTGTCCATGCGCAGGGAGCCACGATCAATGTGGTCATGCATACGACCCGGCGTGGCGATAACAATATCGACACCACGGCGCAGATCAAACAATTGTTTGTTGTACGGCGCGCCACCATAGATGACGGTATAAAAAAGTTTTGAGCCTTGTTTGAAGGCGCGAACGGTATCACCAATTTGCTGAGCCAGTTCGCGCGTCGGGGCGAGGATCAGAACTTTGGGAGAGCCAGGTACCGGGCGCTCGTTTTCTTCGATTAGTTTGTTCAGTATCGGCAGCAGGAAAGCAGCGGTCTTGCCGCCACCGGTTTGCGCCGCACCCATCAGGTCTTTGCCTTCCATCAAAGATGGAATGGCATCAGTTTGAATATCGGTCGGGGCTGTGAAGCCTTGCGCGTCGATGGCAGATAGAAGCGGAGCGCACAGGTTAAGTGCGGCAAACGTTGTCATGTCGTTACCCTTGCGGTTATGGGACCAGCCAATTCGACCGATCCGAATTCCGCAATGACGTTGGGCCTAAATACCCTTATATGACCGATACCCTGGCCACATTTTTCACGACGGAACACGTTACAAAAAAATCTCGCCAAAAGGCACGACAACAATCGCGCCAGCGAGAAGCGTGCTATATCGTAGGTTTTCCAGGCTAAGTCAAGCAAAACAAGTAATCGCAACAAATGCACAGATATGATGGGGATTGCGCAATCAATCGCCAAATTCAGGAAAGACGGTAACCTTTTATGACAATCCTCTCCGTATTGGATCAATCGCCAGTGCAGGCCGGTGGGACGCCAGAGACCGCCATCCTTGAAACTGTCAAACTGGCACAACTGGCCGACAGGCTGGGTTACCGGCGCTATTGGGTCGCAGAACATCATGCCTCTGATGGCCTGGCAGGCGCGTCACCAGAGATGCTTATCGGCCAGATCGCTGCCCGCACGGAAACCATCAAGGTGGGGTCCGGTGGGGTGATGCTGTCTCACTATTCACCCTTAAAAGTGGCCGAGAGCTTTCGGTTGCTGGAAACCTTTTATCCTGGCCGCATTGATTTGGGCATTGGCCGCGCGCCTGGCAGTGACCAGCGCACGGCCCAGGCCCTGGCCTATGGTCAACAACCCCGCGGCCCGGATATTTATCCCAACCAGGTACAAGACCTGATTGCCTTGCTGGGTGATGGCCTGCCCGCCGATCATCCCTTCGCCGGTATTCATGCCTCACCGCAAATGAGCCGCAGGCCAGAATTGTGGATGCTGGGTTCCAGCGATCAGTCGGCGCAACTGGCGGCACATTTTGGCGTGCCATATTCCTTTGCCCATTTCATAACGGATGAAAGCGGCCCGGCCATGATGCGGTCCTATCAGATGCGCTTTCAGCCATCTGAATTATTGGCCGAACCACAGGGTAGCATCGGTGTCTTTGTGATCTGCGCCGACACCGAAGAAGAAGCCCAACGCCTGGGCGCCAGTCGGGACTTGTGGCGGGTCCGCTTGGACATGGGCCAAATCGGGCCGGTACCCACGGTCGAAGAAGCCCTGGCCTATGAGTACAGCGACATCGAATTGCAGCGCCGGGATTACCATCGTCGCCGCAATATTGTCGGCGCACCCGAACAGGTCAAAAGGGACCTGGAAGAAGTGCTGGCAAAATACCGTGTGGATGAAGCCGTCGTCGTGACCATCACCCACGATTACCTGGCCCGCGCCAGGTCTTACGAATTATTGGCTGAAGTCTTCAAATCTGATCCAGAAAACGGATGATGTCCGGGTTCACGAGATCAGGTTTGCTGACAATTGCCATATGACCACCCTCAGGTGTTTCAACAAATGAAAGACCAGGCAAGTGCTCCCGCATCTGGTCGCGAATGCGTTTGACAGACAAGCGAGTATCAGCCGAGGTGATCAACAATGTGCGCGCGGCCATATCAGACCAGGTTTCTACGGGGACCGGATCATACATCAAACCGTCCCAGGCGCCGCGAATGGTCGGCATCATGGCTGAAATACTCGCCTGACGTTTTTCCCCCATGGCCTGCCAGCTGCCAGTTCCAAACCAGTAATCGATAAAATGCACGCCCATCTCTGACCAGCGATCCTCTGCGGCCAGACGTTGAAAGGGTTCAGCCATAATATCAATATCGGCACGCCCGTCTTCATAGCCCGGGCGATTGAGCAGAAAAAATGGATTGGGTTCAACCAGAACCATTTTGTTGATCTGCACGGATGTCGTTTGCGCGACCTTCATGGCAATGGTGGCACCATAGGAGTGCCCGACCAACGACACAGGTTCGCCGACAAGTTCGGCCAGGGCTTCTATCAATTGGGTCTGTGCGGACAGTGGTTGTGGTTTGGCAAGTGCCCAGGGTGACGTCTTGCCTGTGCCACGCAGATTAACTGCCAGAACCCGGTAGCGGTCCTTCAATTGACCGATCAGGGGTTCCCACTGGCGATAGTTACTGGCACCGCCGTGGATCAAAATAACAGCGGGGCCTTGTCCGTCGTCGGTATAGTCGACGTCAAGGCCCCGCCAGTTGAGGATGCTCATTATTGAAACCGGTCTCCGATTAATCTGGCTTTCAATATATCAGCTTTGATCTCCGAAAACATAGGTCTTGCGACGACGCCGTCCCAAAGGCAGGATTTTTGGTACCTGGCGCTGATAGACCCGATAGCGGTCGCCCAGGGCTGTAACCAGGTCACGTTCTTCGAACCACATGCCAATGAAGATATAGACCGTGATGGCGACCGACAGGAAAAGATGGCTGACGGACATATGCTGGGTTGCCCAGAAAACCACCAGAAAACCAAACATCATGGGGTGGCGGCACAACTTATACATGGCGGGCGTTTTGAAGGCCATTTTCGGGGCGGTGGTGCCACGGAAATTGTTCCAGACCTGTTGCAGACCAAACAGCTCAAAATGATTGATCTGGAAGGTCGCCCACAAGAAGATCGCCCAGCCGACAAAGTTGATCGCCATCAGCACATTGCCAAAGACCGTGCCACGTACATCCCAGACGGTACCGGGAATGGGCTGCCAGAAATAAAGGATCAGGCTTAGGGCAACGGTTGAGGCCAGGACAAAGACCGAACGTTCCAGATGCTTCGGGACATAATTTGTCCACCACTTTTTGAAAGCCGGGCGCGCCATGATCGTATGTTGCACGACAAAAAGCGCCAGAAAGATGACATTGGTGAAGACGGCGATAAAGACACTGACAGTTGTTGCCGTATCAACCGATTTTGGAACAAAAAGATTTTCCTCAAAACCGACGGCATAGCCCACAGATGCAAGGGCGACGACATAGCAAAATCCCCCGAAAAAAATTGAAAAATACTTGATCATAATAATTCCCCTTGGTTCAACCGGGGCAGCTGGCTGCCGTCCCTGACCCCGATATAAGAAACAATTGTCAGGCATCCAATAGACCGGAAACAACTGAAACCATTGAAACGTTTCAACAACCAAAATCATGGAAACGTTTGAAACGTTTCAAGGATCGAAACACTGGTCTGTTTACAAGATTACGGTTATCTATGGATCAATCATTTACCCTTTTCAGGAAATACAGCCGATGACACCTCCTACTTCTTCACGGCCCACAGTGGGTGTATTTGGTCTTGGCTCCATGGGCTTTGGCATGGCTGCATCGCTGCTGAAAGCGCAACTGCCAACGGCCGGGTTTGATATCTCCGCCGATCAAGAAAAAGCATTTGCAGATCAGGGCGGCAAGGATCTGGGCAGTCGTAGCCAAGCGGCGGTCCAACTGGACGTCGCTGTTATTGTCGTTGTGAACGCTGCTCAGACAGAAGATGTCTTGTTTGGTGCAGATGGCATTGCGGCTGACCTGAAGGCCGGGGCATTGGTCATGTCTTGTGCCACCGTTGATCCGGACTTCGCCCGCCAGATGGAAGCCCGCCTAGCCGACCAAGGCATACTATTCCTCGACAGCCCGATTAGTGGCGGGGCCATCAAGGCCGCCGACGGCGCCCTCAGTATCATGGCCTCAGGCACACCGGCGGCCTTCGAGGCGGCTGAACCTGCTCTTGAGGCCATGGCGGAAACAGTTTTCCGCCTGGGCGATGTTGCCGGTCCTGGTTCTGCCATGAAAATTGTCAATCAGTTGCTGGCCGGGGTGCACATCGCCGCCGCTGCCGAGGCTGTCACCTTTGGCCTGTCGCAGGGTGTGGATGCGCAATCAGTTTATGAAGTGATCAGCAAATGTGCCGGCACATCCTGGATGTTTGAAAACCGGGTCCCGCATATTCTGGAAGACGATTATGCCCCGCGCTCAGCCGTTGATATATTCGTCAAGGATTTGGGCATCGTCGCCGATGCGGCCCGCAAACAAAAGTTCGCGGCGCCTCTGGCCTCAACCGCCCTTGATCAGTTTGTCATGGCCAGTGGGTCAGGATATGGCAAGGAGGACGACGCCGCCGTCGCCAAAGTCTATGCCGCACGGGCGGGTCTTGAGTTGCCGAAGAAATAGGGCGAGGCCAAATTTGAGACGCTTCAGAGACTCCGGATCAAGTCCGGAGTCTCTGGTAACTCTGGTTCTTGCAATGCGCAGGAAGAAAAACTACTTCGCAGCAATAATGCCGATTTCGACCTTGAATTCTGGCAGGGCAAGTTTGCTTTCGACGCAGGCGCGCACAGGAGGGTTGTCGGTGTCGACCCAGGCATCCCAGACGCCGTTCATTTCATTGAAAGCCGAGATATCTGACATCCAGATCGTCGCGGACAGGACTTTTGATTTGTCGCTGCCAGCTTCGGCCAGCAAAGCATCCAGCTTGGCGAGGATTTGCGACGTCTGGCCTGCCACATCGGCTGTGCGATCGTCGGCCACCTGGCCTGCGGTATAAATGGTGTCGCCGTGCACAACGCACTGGCTCATGCGGGGACCGGGATTGATGCGTGTAATGCTCATATCATTTTCCTGAAAGTGAAATTGAAAATCGAGGCATCATGACAATCGGACCAAGGCGTGGCAATACCGTGAGCAATCATCAAGCCGTTTTTTGTTCAAACTGGGCCAGCAGCCGGATGACTTCAACGGCCAGTGCCGCGTCCGAAGTATCTGGATTACCCAGCCGAATGGCTTGAGCGAAACGTTCCGTTTGCGCTGTCAGGGCCGGGGTGTTGGCATAGGTCAAGGGCTTGCCGTCACGTGTGGCCTTGGCGTCAACGTCATCGTCATAACGCAAGACCTGGCCCGTACTGGCTATTTCCATCCAGCGCCGTCGCCGGTCACCACCGTTGCCAAAGCGCAAATCGACCTCAATGCCGTTCACGTTGCCCTGCACAACAAACATCTTGCCTTCACCCACAATATCGACACTCACGTCCAGCTCGATATTCGCCAAACCGGCCACCGCCAGACAACAGGCCAGGGGGTGCGGTCCCCAGTCCCAAAGGGGGGTGGCGTCATCCCGCCACGGACCGGCATTGGACCAGTTGCCGGAAATTCGTTGAATGTCAGACTGTTGTGGTCGTTCAGCCATCACGGCCACCAGGGCCGGGTTTTGCAAATCGATGTGCCCCACATGCACAATTGCCGATTTTGATTTGGCAAGTTCAAGCAGGTCTTCGGCATCCGAGGGCGTTAGCGTCACTGGTTTCTCCACCAGGATGGCCAGCCCGGCTTCAAGGGCGGCACGGGCAATTTCCCAATGAGTCTCTGGCGGGGTGGCAATGATCAAACCATCAAGCCCCATATCCAGATCCAACGGGCCCAACAGGTCGCGCCAATCAGTATGGCCGGTCACACTATCGGGCAAGGTTTTGGTTGCGACGTGCGGGCTGGCGATATGGGCCAGTGTCACACCCGACGCTTCATCGGCAGCGGCAAGGTATTTCATGCCCCAGGCCCCGGTGCCCACCAGCCCCAGTTTTATGCCCGCATTTGCCTGCATGTCAGTCTGCTATTCTTCACCATTGTAGGTCTCGTCGGTCCAGTCGAAAAACCGCTTGAGGCCATCTTCGATGGTTATCACCGGATTGTAGTCGAGCTGACGCCGCGCCTTGACGATATTGGGGCAGCGCCGATTAGGCTCATCCGCCGGATAGCTGTCGGGATATTCGATAACTTCCTTGTCGATGGATTTGCCCAGAACCTTTTCGATCTCGTCGACCAGTTCGAAGACCGAAATCTCTGGTGTGGGATTGCCAATGTTATAGGCTTCCCCGGGCACACCACGGGCAATCACGCGCAGGAAACCATTGATGGCATCTGTCACATAACAAAAAGTCCGGGTCTGGTTGCCGGTGCCGTAGACTTTGAGCGTGCGTTCGCCCTTGATGCAGCTGGCAAAGTTCGGCAACACGCGATAGTCAGCTTCCTGCATGCCTGGCCCATAGACATTGAAGGGTCGGATGGTGTTGGTCGGGATGCCGTGTTTGTCGTGATAGATGTAACAAAGGGTCTCACCCAGACGCTTGCTCTCGTCGTAACAGGCGCGTGGCCCCTGGCAGGAGACATTGCCGCGATAACTTTCCGGAGTCGGAATATGCTTGGCATCCGGGTCGCCATAAATTTCGCTGGAACTGAAGAAGGTAAAGCGCGCACCTTTGTCACGGGCCATTTCCAGCAAATGCCGGGTCCCGTTCACCGCCACATCCAGGGTTTCAACCGGATAGGCCCGGTAATAATAAGGGCTGGCAATTCCGGCCAGGTTAATGATGAAATCAACCGGGCCGTCGACCTCAAAGCCCTGGGAGATATCTTCCTGGCGAAATTCAAAATTGTCAGACTCTGTCAGTGCTTCACCGGCCTTGCCCGCTGTGATCAGATTGTCAGCAATGATCAAGCGACAGGGATCGGCCAGTACATTTGTATTCAGATATTCAAATACGCCCTGAAAATAACGCCCGAGAAAGCCCATGCCACCGGCCATGACAATTGTTTTGCCAGAAAAATCGCTGGCCACGTCACCCAGCATTTCAGCGATTTCCTTGGCGTCACGGGGCAGGCAGGGTGAAGTACTCATAGGTTGGTCCGATCAAAAACGGTTAGATGACTTTGAGGTCTGGCACGGGCACAACAAAATGTCCGCCATTGTCCAGCACCTGTTGATTATTCCTGATAATGGGTTCGGCAAAATTCCAGGCCAGGATCAACAGGTAATCCACTGGTGCCGCGTCCATATGTTCTTTTGGTACCACCGGGATATGCAGGCCCGGCGAATATAGTCCCTGTTTCAGGGGGCTGTCATCGACGATGTAGGCTATTTCGGACTGATCCAGGCCAAAGCGATACATCAGGGTCGTAGCCTTGGCGGGTGCGCCGAACCCGGCAACCGTCTTGCCTTGCGCTTTGATGTCATCCAGCAAGGCCCGCAGATCAGTTCCCAGTTTGTCGATCTGGTCTGAAAACTCTTGATAACGCTTGAGCTGGTAAAGACCGGCCTCTTCTTCCACGGCGATCAGTTCTGCGACCGAAGCCTTGACTGGCCGCGCACCGTCGGATCGTTGGGCAAAGCCGCGCAGGCTGCCGCCATGGGTGGACACACGTTCCACATCAATCAAGGTCATGTCGTTGGCATCGAAAAATGCCTGCAACGGTTTAACGGCATGATAATCAAGATGTTCGTGATAGATCGTATCGAACAGAGTATCTTCCAGCACATCCAGCCGGTAGGACACTTCAAAGGCAAAAACGCCGTCCGGGGCCAGCATCAAACGAATACCCTTGACGATTTCCGCCAGATCATCGATATGGGCAAAAACGTTATTGGCCGTGACGCACTGGGCTGCGCCATGGGACTGACGAATGTCTTCCGCCAGACTTGAATCAAAAAACCGGTTCAGGGTTTCGATGCCTGATGCCGTCGCCGCAGCGGATATGTCCTTTGCCGGATCTATACCCAACACCTGGAGACCGAGGTCCTTGAACTGCGCCAATAAGGTACCATCGTTGGAACCGATATCGACGACCAAACCACCCGGTTTCAAATCAAAGGACTGAACAATATGTTCTGCATAGTCCCTGAAATGTTTGACAAAGGCCGGCGAGGTACCGGAGACATAAACATAGTTTTCGAACAAGACGGATGGATCAACCACATCCAGCAACTGCAAATGACCACAGGCCCCACAATACCAAAGATCGAGCGGGAAGGTCTGCTGGGGCTGGTCCAGTTGCTCTGCCGGGATGAAGGCATTGGCGGGCGGTGTCGCCGGGATCGTCAGAACCCTGATCAGGTCTGGTGATGCACACAGACGGCACGTATCGCGGTGGAAATATGAGGGTTCACCTGAAGTCACAGCGGGTATAGGCCTTACGGATTGTCAGGGTCAAACAGGGAAATGCGTTCGACGTCGGCTTCGTAGACGGCTTGTTCCCGTGAGTTTCGCCCCAGGGTCAGGAAGGTCGTATCGACACTGAAATGCATGGCGTGATCAACCATGGGCGGGGTGAAAAACAACTCGCCCTTTTTGACGGTGACTTTTTCTGCTTCCTGGTCGCTACCGGTCGGACGATGGTAATAGTCGATTTCGCCCTCGATAACGTAACAATAGTGCCAGTCGGTTTTGTGATAATGATTGGCCCGCACAGCCCCTTTTTTAGAGACAATCATCACAGCGCTCTCCATGGCCGTGTCCACCAGGGGGATGATCGAGCCCCGTTCGTCGTCAAAGGAATCCTTCAGGGCAATGATCACTTCTTTGGGGAAATTGGCGACTTCCTCGTCGGTGATAGGTCGAATGACAGGCGTTTCAGTCATTTATCGGGGCTCCTTGAACTTAACGTGACTTGAATATGGCCCTGTTTAGAGCAGAACCGGCCCAAATTGAAGGTTTGAATTGAAGGTTTCAGATTGTTTTATTCCTGAGTCCGGAAAATATTCGCTGCCAGACAAACAATGCCCCCATCAAACCTGCCGCCAGTACCGCGGGCAGGAAGCGGTCGACCATGTGGATCATGGCAAGCCCAAAGGAATAAGCGAAATAGAGGCCCCAGCAGTAGAAAATAGCCAGAATATGCGACGAGCCAAAAGTTCCGGCGCGCAATGCCCGGATCACCAGGGCCGGCACACCCAGCAACAAGACCAGAAACGACGACCAGGCCACCAGGCGCAGGATGCCAAGACCCAAAATCAGGGCGATATCCAGGGGATTGGTTTCAGCCTTGACGCGTTGCCACAGCTTCTTCATGCCGGGCCAGGGTCGCTCTTCGGTGGCGAATTTCAGATAAACTTTGGCATTGTCCAGAACATTAAAGAACTGGTGTACGAGACCTTCTTCATAACTGCGCACACCATGATAAAGCACCGCACCGGGCTGGCTGGCGAGGACGCTGAAATATTTTTGACTGTGCATTTTGGCAGACTGGTAGGCGTTAATGCCATATTCCGTGAACAGGCCCTCGGTGATCTGCACGGCTTCTTTATATTCGTACGTCTTGAGGTATTTCTGTGCCAGCTTGTCCAACGGTGTATCACCGGTAAAGACTTTCGTGCCGCGCGCCTCGATTTTCACCAGAGGCTGGATCAAGACATATTGTGAACCGGTGGTATAAAACGTGTAGCCGGTGCGCCAGGTGTTCCAACCCATCACGCCGCCGATGATCACGACCAGGGGCAAGACCAGCAAAATCGCACGGCGCAATGAGGCGACAGAATTTTCATGGCTGACGACAAACCAGGCAACATAGGCGGGCGTGAAAAAAACCAACACATAAATGCCAATGCCCCGCACCAGGCAGGCATAACCCAGCATCAGGCCTAATCCCAAAAGCAGCCACGGACCGGGGGGACGTTTTTGCACAAAGCCGATGAGAGGCACGGAAAATCCGATAACACAAAGCGCATTAAAAAGGCTGTCAGTCAGAATGTGCTGGTCATAGGTAAAGGTGACAGACAAGGCGTGGGCCGCAGCGGCCAACAGAGCCAGCGTTGAATTGCGCAACAGGGTCTGGCCCAGTCGATAGACCATCGCCGTGGCAAATAACGACACAATGATCTGGAAGGCGACAACCAAATATAAAGCCGCCCCACTTTTGCCCGTAATCAGTCCAGCCGCCGCAATCAGGGCCGGATAACCAAAGGTCCGGAAAACGGTTTGCGGCACGGCGTAATCATTCATGCCGGCATTTGACAGCCAACCGGTGTCGCTAAGGATCGTGTGGGCATAGGCCAGATAAGAAATGCTATCCGGTTGTTGCATAGGGCCAAAAAACATCAACCCTGACACTTTGGCGAGGGCGAGGGCCAGCAACAAAATACCTGGTAAGCGTGCGTTATCGGTCATTCGATGCGTCCGTCATCATCTTCCAGGTAAGCTGGTTCAGACATGTTCAGGGGGCCTCCGCCGTGGCGATCAGCAACAGACCCATGTGGTCCACGATAAACCGGGGCTCAAGTTTTTCAACAAAGTCTGCGAAGCGCCAACCCAGAGCCGCAGCAAAAGGCGCCGCGAACAGATAGGAGCGCACATTGATATTCTTGAAACCAGCCGTTTCCAGGGTGGCGCGCAAACGCCGTTTGTTGAACTTGTTGATATGCTGATCTTCGTAGGAGACATCACCAACCCGGTTCAGTAACCACTCGACCAGCGGCCAGACGCCCCCATAATCAGGGGTCGAAACAATAATGCGCCCTTGGTGCGTCATCACCCGTCGGGCTTCCGTCAGCAAGGCCGCGACGGCATCCTGTTCCAGATGTTCGATCAGTTCGATGCTGGTCACCGCATCAAAGCTGCCAGCCTCAAAAGGCATCTCGCCTGCTGATATGTGGCGAAATTGGGCATTATTTGTGCCATAGGCATTTTTGGCGAAATCGATTTGCGGGGCGGCAATATCAACGCCCACGGAGGAAATGTTTTCCGCCAACGAGCCGATAAAAGTTCCCGGCCCACAAGCAATATCCAGATGTTTGACGGGCAGGGCCAGTTCCTGGCGAATGCGGTCAAATTTCAGTTGATGCCATTTGCTTTGCATGCCCTGGTTGCGATGAAAAACCGCATCATAATAGCCCACATCAATCGAATCATAATCGTAGGCATCAGTCATGGCTGCACCTGACCACTTGGACACCTGAGCACCTTTCAGGCCCGCCAGTTCAGGGTTGTATTGGTGGCATAGTTCCACACTGCCCCCACCACGGCACCCAGGAAACCGGCCAAAACCCAGGAACCAGCTGCGTCCACAACCCGTTCCGCCACCAGCACATTAAAGAACAGGCCAAAGGAGCAGAGCACATAAAACAACATCATGCCGGACATCAGGCGCAGGCCGGTGAGCTTTTTGTCAGAATAGGTAAAGGTATTATTGAGGAAAAAATTCACTGCCATGGCCGCCAGAGCGCCAATGATATGGCTGGTCATAAAGCCCAACATGCCACCGCCATACAGCACAGCAAGGATCGCCACATTCACGCCAGCCCCCACCAGTCCCATCATGATAAACATGATGAAGCGCAGCGGCAGGATTTTGCCAAAGCTTTTATCGGCCAGCAACGCCACATATTCCACCATGACCGTGCTGTTCAGTTTGCTCTCGCCCCATTGTCGGGTTTTAAATTCATAGGGCAGTTCCTTCATCTTGAAGTCTTTGCCCGCCGTACACAGGATATCCAGTAATATCTTGAAGCCCCGCCCCGACAGGTTCGGCACCACGTTTCGGAAAGACGTCCGGCGCACCATAAAAAAACCACTCATGGGATCGGTGACTTTTTGCGGCACGACCAGGTAACTTAAGGATTTGGCAAAATTACTGGCGGCGATGCGCAATTTGCCCCAGTCTCCCAGGCCGCCGCCTTCCACAAAGCGGCTGCCGACAACGATGTCGAGGCTTGGGTCTTTGGCAAAGGCATCCAGCATTTGCGGCAGCACGCGTTCATCATGCTGCAAGTCCGCATCGATAACGGCCACATGTTCTGCCGATGACGACAAAAAACCCTCAATACAGGCCGATGACAGACCGCGCCGACCGACCCGTTCGATCAGCCGCACGCGCGGATCATCGGCCGCACAAGCCATAACCTGATCTTGTGTGCCGTCCGTCGAATTGTCGTCGACAAAAATCACTTCCCAGCGACGCCCTGCCAGGGCGGCATCCAGCAATTCGATCAGTCGGGGAACATTTTCCCGCTCGTTCAGGGTGGGTGCAATTACTGAAATTTCAACAGTCATCAACTCTTTGCCGGTCTGTATGCCGCATTGGTTATTGCACATGGCGCGATTAGCATAGGCAATAGCACATCAGGCCCGGCCTTCATAGTCAGGACGGTTCAGGTATCCGGCACAATGTCAGGCAATAATCCCGGACACCGGCAGATAACTGCGCGCCTCCAGTTTCTGAATGAATTCAAGTACGTTTTTGTGGGCTTCGACCGGGTCATTGGCGGATTTTTCGTCGGCGATTTGCTGCACCAGCTGGTCGATCAGATCAACCGGTCGATTCAATTGCTCCTCAGACCAGGTATTGTTCGGTGAATTGGACAGATAATCCGCGCCATAGGTCAGCAATTCAAACATATCGCTGTCCGAAATCATCTGATGCAGCCGCAATTCCTTCGCCATAAGATCGATTTCACGGGGTGAAATGTTGCGAAGATCATATTTTGCCGCCACTTCGTGGGCCTTGTCGGCAGTTTCTGCCGTCTCCAGCGCCCCTGACAAGTCCGCCGCGGCTCCGGGCTTTATCGGGGTCGCAGGCGTGTAAAGCATTGATTTTGAAAATATATTTCCGATTATCACGGATGCCCCCGTCGAATTCCGACCCTGATTGCTGTCGGGTCAGAGAATTTCGACGCAAGGTTCACGCCAGGGCCGCACCCTTTCTATGCCGGTTTCTCAACCATTATCACCGTAAACATGCCGCCAATCATATCGCGGTGAACTTCAACCAGACCCGCATCCGCAATCAGTTTGTCCTGATCCGCCCGCGTGGGCACCACATTGCCCCAGGTCATTTCGTTGTAGCCGGTCAGCACGGGAAAGAAATATTCCGGTTTGCGTAAGTCCGAGGACTTCGCCGGATAGGTCTCGTCGATGATCAACAACTTGCCGCCGGGCTTCAGCGCCTTGGCGCAATTGGCCATGACCTGGTCCCGAACAGCAAGCGGCAGTTCATGCAACACTTCGAACATGGTCACGAGATCGAATTCGTTTTCGTGACCAATATCGCCGCCGTCCACCAGTTCCGCTGATACCCGCCCGACCATCCCGGCCCGATCGATTTCCAGGGCGGCCAGTTCGATGCCGTGGCCGTCCACATCAACACCAACACAGGTCATCGCCGGAAAGGCCCCTGCCAGGCGCAGCATCAAACCACCTGCCCCACAGCCCATATCCAGCACCTTCAGATCATCCTGCAAGCGCTGCCCGATATCCGGCAGTTTCGGCAACACATGATGCACCAGCACAGACTGTAGCCCACCCGTCAGGTCGGCAATACTGGCGGTGAAAGCTGGCCCATGTTCCTGATAGCTAAAGACGTCGCCGGTTTTGAAGAAATCGGGATGGCGTTCCAGATCGGCGTGGAAATGATCCGTGGTTGTCGTGCAATAATTCGCCAAGTGCCGTGGGTCCCCCGGACTGGCCAGGATCAGGTCAAAAAAGGGTGCCAGGCGATATGTTGTCGGATCGGTGCTGTCATCCCCGTCCAGAAAACCGAAAGCCCCGGCGGTTTTGCACCAGCCTGCCACATAAGGTGCATGAAGGTCATGAGCTGCTGCGAGGTCTTCTGCACTCAATCCTTCATCCGCTGCCTTCAGGCTGGCAAACAGGCCCAGCTTGTCACCGGTACTGACCAGATGGACAGCGTGATAACCCTTGATATAGCCCCACAACTGGCCGATCTGGTCTTCGAATTTGGGTTCCTGTGCGCTCATGATTTATCATCTTTCCCTGAAATTGCCTGCCCAATGTAACAACTACCCTTAGTGTAGCAACTACCCTGAATTTGGCTATTGCCGCCCTTTTTCCCTGTTTTTCTCGACTTTTGGCCTGATCCCGGATAAGTCACTGGTCAACTCATTTCTCATACATCCCAGGCCATGAACCAGACCGATCACTCCAGCGCGCCCCGGCGCAGCTTTGCCATTATTTCTCACCCGGATGCCGGTAAAACGACGCTGACCGAGAAAATGCTGTTGTTTGGTGGTGCCATTCAGATGGCGGGGGCTGTCAAGGCCAAGGCGAGCCAGCGCAATACGCGGTCGGACTGGATGAATATTGAGGCGGATCGCGGCATTTCCGTGATGACCTCGGTGATGACGTTTAATTATGCGGGCTGTGTCTTTAACCTGCTGGACACGCCGGGCCACGAAGATTTCTCGGAAGATACCTATCGGACCTTAAGCGCCGTCGACAGTGCCGTCATGGTCATCGACGCTGCCAAGGGTATCGAAGCCCGGACCCAGAAACTGTTCGAAGTGTGTCGCCTGCGCGATATTCCGATCATTACCTTCATCAACAAAATGGACCGCGAAGGCCGCGACCCCTTTGATCTGTTGCAGGAAATTGAACAGACCCTGGCTCTGGACACCGCCCCCATCAACTGGCCCATTGGACGTGGCCGGTCCTTTGCCGGTGTTTATGATCTGGTTGGCAATCGCGTACGCCAACTGGATGCTGATGCCGATGGTTTTATCGTCGACGGGCCGGATGATGAGCGTGTTTCGGCCCTGCTGGATGTGCCGGAAAAAGACGAACTGCTGGAAGAATTGATGCTGGCCAAGGAAGCCTGCCTGCCCTTTGACCTGGATGCCTTTAACGAAGGGCACCTGTCACCAGTGCTGTTTGGTAGTGCCTTGCGGGACTTTGGTGTGCGCGATCTGATTGATACCCTGGCTGAAATCGCCCCGCCGCCGCAGCCACAAATTGCCGATGTGCGCACGGTACAGCCGGACGAGCCTGGCATGACCGGCTTTGTCTTTAAAATCCAGGCCAACATGGATCCAAACCACCGGGATCGTATTGCCTTCTTGCGGGTTTGTTCCGGCAAACTGACGCGCGGCATGCGGGCCAAACTGATGCGCACGGGCAAGCCCATGAGCATCAACACACCGCAGTTCTTTTTCGCCCAGGACCGCTCCCTGGCCGAAGAAGCCCTGGCTGGTGATGTGGTCGGCATTCCCAACCACGGCACACTGCGCATTGGCGACACCCTGACTGGTGGCGAAGACCTGGTCTTTCGCGGCGTGCCCAGTTTTGCCCCCGAAATTTTGCGACGTGTTCGCCTGCAAGATGCCATGAAGTCCAAGAAAATGCGCGAAGCCATGCAGCAAATGGCGGAAGAAGGTGTGGTACAGGTCTTCACACCGCTGGATGGCTCTCCCACCATCATCGGTGTGGTCGGATCGTTGCAGCTGGATGTGCTGATTGAACGTATGAAGGCGGAATATAACCTGCCCATCGATTTCGAAATGTCGCGCTTTAATGTGGCCCGCTGGGTAGAGGCCAAAGACGAGGCCGAACTGGATCGTTTTACAGCCCGGCAAAAATCTTCCATGGCAAAAGACCTGGATGGGGCGCCAGTTTTCATGTCGGAAAGCCCGTTCATGCTGAACTATGAAATAGATCGCTGGCCCGATGTGACGTTCTCTGACATCAAGGACTATCAACGCCAGGCTGAATAAATCGCTGATTTTTTCAAACCGATTTTCACCTGTTCAACATGCACAGGTGCTGTAGTACAGTTCAGCGTATCTATTTTGGAAATTTTTGAATGACCGAAGCACCCGACGTTGTTGATATCAAGGATGATGCGGGCTACCGCGTGGCGATGGCGACGCTGAACAAACAGAGCCGCCCGCCTGTTGTCTTGCGCCTGCTGATGAGCGCCTTTGAAGCCTATCGTCAGTCCAGGCGCATTGGCTGGTCCAGGCCGTGGAACAAATATGGCATCAATACCTTTCAAAGCTTCCGGCTCGCCTTTCCGGCTGATGACAATTTAATCGATTTGGCGCGGGCTGTGCTGGATTCTGAATGTGCCGATATCCCTGAGGACGCCGACAGTTTCATTCAGGATTTGTTGTCGGGCGATGACCTGATGGGGTTCGTTTTCGTGCATGAATTCGAAGAAGGCAGCAAACGTTTTGAAGGTGCCACACTCAGCTTTGGTCGCAAAACCCAACGACGCTATCGTGACCGCCTCGACCTGATCGTGGAAGCGCCTGTTGAAGGTGCTGGCATTGGAGAGATGTCTCGACTGCGAGTCTTTGTTGATCCTTATCGCGGCGTCAAACCACCGCTTTGGCAAACCTCAGTCAACGCTGCCAAGTCCGCTTCGGTCAAGACGTTGTATGAGGAACTTGGGAAGCTGTCTCATGCCTGGGCCGGGGATACTGACAAACTTTGGGACCACTGGACGTCGCGTTATATTGACTATTTTGGCCCCCGCCGCTGGCCCTTGGGCAATACACCTTTTTATGTTGAAACCAGCGCCACACCATCTGCATTTACCCAGGACTAAACGTCGGTGAATCTCGGAAAAAAAGCCCTGCAGGTCGCCAAAATTGGACTGGCAGCCCGGCGTATTAGCAAGGCGCGCACCGCGTCAGACAAGGCCCAGGCACGCGACGCCCTGGCGGCTTTGTTTTCCGATGCCAAAGGCGTGACGATGAAGGTTGGCCAGTTACTGGCCGGCCATGGTGGCGACAATGAATTTACTGATCTGGTCACCAGTGTTGAACCATTACCTTTAGGTGAAATCGAACCTCTGGTGGCTGAAAGTCTGGGTCGTTCTGTAGATGACCTTTTTGTCGACATTGAGGAATCGCAGGCGGCAGCGTCTCTGGGTCAGGTTCACAAGGCCCATCTGAAGGATGGCCGCGAAGTGGCGGTCAAGGTGCGCTATCCCGGCATTGCCGACGCGGTTGATGCGGAACTAAAGCTGGCCGGATTAATGCCCGGTTTGGGTCCGGTAAAAAAGTGGGGTTTTGATCTGGATGGTTATAAAACAACCCTGAAAGCCAATATGGACCGCGAACTGGATTATACCAGCGAAGCCCGGCGCCAAATCGAATTCGGCCAGCGCGTCAACGTGCCGGGCCTGGTGGTGCCAAAGGTCCATGAAGATGTTTTGTCGGACGGTGTGCTGGTCCAGGAATGGCAATCTGGTTTGCCGTTGTCGAAGATTTCCGGTTGGCCCGAAGCAGATCGTATGGCTGTCGCCCGGATCTTGCTGGGCACGTTGCTGAACAGTTTGTTTGAAGCCGGTCGGGTACACGGGGACCCACACCCCGGTAATAGCTATTATCGCAAAACCGCCCGCGGCCAGGCAGAAGTTGTCTTGATGGACTATGGCTGTATTGTCGATGTGGATGACACCGCCCGTCTGGCACTATTGAAAATGATTTTAGGTTTGCGTAAAGGTGAACCGGTAGACGCCTTGCAGGGTTTTTCTGCCATGGGCTTTGAGGCCGAAAAGCTGGCCCTGATCGCAGAACCCCTTGCCGCTGTGACAAATGTATTACTGTTGCCCTTTTTGCACGACGGCGACTTTGATTTCGCCGACTGGAGTCTGAAGAACAGGTTTGAAGCCTTGCTGGGAGAAAATCGCTGGTGGTTCCGGTCCGCCGGACCACCAACCTTGCTGTTATTATTGCGAGCCTTCCAGGGACTGGTGCAACAACTGGAACAACTACAGGTCTCGATCAACTGGTGGCAGGTTCTGACAGACCACGTTACTGCGCAAACGCGCAAACAAGCGGAAAATTTGAACCTGCCTGATTTACCTGAAGGCGTGATGCAGACCAACGTGGCGACCGATCTCTCAGCCAAGGCCGCACAACATTTAAAGGTCGTCGTAACGCGCGATGGTGAAAATGTCGTTGAAATTGCCATGCCGGGGCGGGCGGCGCGAAATATTGAAAACCTGATACCGGAAGATGTACTGGCCCAAATTGAGGCGTCCGGCGAAGTTGATTTTGCGGCCATAAAGAAACACCTGGAGGAAACCGGCCTCAGCCCGCAGGATATTTTCACCTTTGATAATGGTGAAAAACAGTACCGGGTCTGGCTGGAATAGAGAGGGAACCTTGATGCCTGATCCAGACCCATCCCGCCCGCCTGAGCCGCCTCAACATGAAGAGCCGGCCCAACATGAAACAGTCAGCAACGGCCCCTTCTGGCTCATGGTCTTCGGCATCGTCGTGGCGTCATTCAGCGTTATGATCTATCAGCAATCAACGGTTCAGCGGTCCATTGTAGTTCCGGATTTCAACGGTCTTGAACAACAGGGAGCAGGTATTTTTTCCGCCAACTGCAGTGGCTGCCATGGTGAAAATGCCGCAGGCAGTGGCAATGGACCGACCTTGATTCATCGCTATTATGAGCCCGGTTTGCACGGTGATAGCACTTTTTATGATGCCATCACACACGGTGCCACTGGCCACCACTGGAATTATGGAGATATGCCCCCGGTGGATAATCTGAAGAACGAAGAAATCGCTGCCATCGTCGCCTATATCAGAAAACTGCAAACAGCGAATGGCATTCACTGGCAATAGCAGCCGGTAAATGTAACCTTGATGTTGCCGTGAATTCGGGTTCCTCCAGCCGGGAGCCTGATCTATCATCCTTTTTCCCCAATAATTTTTCGGACAACTCGCCATGCCTCAGTCACAAAAGCCCCGCAAAAAATCACCCGTCGCCCAAACGGATACGCCTGCCGGGGGGATATCGCCCAAGCTCTGGTTTTATGGCTTCATCGCCTTGATGATCATTGGTGGCGGCATATTGTTCCTGCAGGCCAAGCCAGAAACCAAAACCACACACCTGGATGTCTTTGCGCCTGAATTGCAAGGTATTGAAGTCAAAGGCGGAAAATTGTATGCCGCCAACTGCGCCGCTTGTCATGGCCCCAACGCCGCCGGCAGCGAAAAAGGCCCGCCCTTTGTGCATAAGATCTATGCCAGGGATCACCACGTGGATGCTTCTTTCTACAATGCCGTCAAACGTGGCGTTCAGGCCCATCACTGGCCCTATGGCAATATGCCCGCGGTTGAGGGTGTCAGCGACGACGACGTTACCGCCATCATCGCTTATGTGCGCAAGGTCCAGGTCGCAAATGGCATGAAGTAACCAGGGCGATTCCGGTTCAAACGGAATCGCTTCTGCCTGGAGCAAATTCAGAGAAAATGCTCCGATTTGTTGACGCGCACCTTGGGATTGAGGCAACGCTGCGTTTCCGTGAAACCCGGAGACGCACGGAAAGTTCATCCAACAGGCCTTGCCTGGCGGCGCGGAAAGTGGAAAAAGTCCAGTGAACAAAAGGAATACTTCCATGGACGCCCAAAACATACGACTGACAACACTTTCACACGGTGGCGGCTGCGGCTGTAAAATCGCGCCTGCCGTACTCAGCGAAATGTTGTCAACTTTGCCCACCGGCTTGCTGGACCCGAACCTGCTGGTGGGGAGGGAAAGTGGCGACGATGCCGCTGTCTACAAGATCAACGATACCCAAGCCATTGTCGCAACCACCGACTTTTTTATGCCTATTGTCGATGACGCCTTTGATTTTGGCCGTATTGCCGCCACTAACGCCCTGTCGGATGTCTATGCCGTGGGCGGCAAGCCCTTCATGGCCCTGGCCCTTGTCGGCATGCCGCTGGATAAACTGCCGCTGGAACAAATGCAACAAATCCTGGCTGGTGGCACGGACGTCTGCCAATCCATCGGGATTATGGTTGGCGGTGGACATTCCATTGATGCGCCCGAGCCGATCTATGGCCTGGTCGCCCTTGGCCTGGTCGACCCCAACAAGATCAAGCGCAATGACACGGCGCAGGATGGTGACGTGCTGATCCTGGGTAAACCCCTGGGCGTTGGCATTCTGAGTGCGGCCTTGCAAAAGGGCGAACTGGATAACGCCGGTTATGCGGAAATGATTGCCGCCACCACAAAGCTGAACACCGTGGGTGCTGACCTGGCTGAACTGGAGACCGTTCACGCCCTGACAGATGTCACGGGTTTTGGCTTGATGGGTCACTTGCTGGAGATGTGCCGGGGATCAAACTTAAGCGCGTCCGTCACATTCGCGGACCTGCCTCTGTTGCCAACGGCACAGAAACTGGCGGAAGCCGGATTTAATACTGGTGCCGCAGGTCGCAACTGGGCCAGCTATGGCCACGAAGTCTCTGAGCCTGAAGGCTTGCCAGGCTGGCAGCATAATCTGATGGTCGATCCGCAAACAAGTGGCGGCCTGCTCGCCGCTTGTGCGCCTGAGGCCGTCAAAGAAGTTTTGGCTTTGTTCAAGTCCCAAGGGTTTGACGGTGCTGCTGTCATTGGCACGATGCAAAATGGAGCGCCAACTGTTAAGGTGATTTAAAGACACCTTTGCCCCGCCACCCAAGGCTTGTATCCGGAGCGTAATTTATGAATGACGACATACAGCTGCCGCCTCAAAAGGCGGCGCTGGCGATAGGTCTCGTCATTCTGATGGGTTTCATGCTGGCGACCATGGATAGTTTTGCCAAATATCTCAGCGTTGGCCATACGGTGTTTTTTATTCTCTGGGGACGCTATTTTTTCCATACCCTGCTGACATTTGGTTTTCTGGTCCGAAAGGGCTCCTTCCGGTTTTTGCGGGCGCGCCGGCCTGGTCTGCAAGTGCTACGGGCCCTGTTCCTGTTGGGGGCAACAGCCAATATGTATTGGGCCCTCAGCCACATGCCCCTGGGCGATGCCACCGCCATCATGTTCATGTCCCCCCTGATCATCACCGCCTTATCAGTGCCGGTGCTGAAAGAAAAAGTCGGCATCCGTCGCTGGCTGGCCGTTATTGTCGGCTTTGGCGGCATCTTGCTGATCGCACAGCCCGGTTCAGACAGCATGAATGCCTATGCCATCTTTCCCTTTTTCACGGCCATCTCGGTCAGTTGCTATATGTTGACAACACGCATCCTGGCGGCTCACGATTCTGTGGAAACCACGACCTTCTTTGGTACCGCCCCGGCCGCCTTGCTGCTGACCCTGGCCCTGCCGTGGATCTGGGATGATCTGAGTGTCCTTGAATGGGGCTTGATGGTTGCCATGGGTGGGGTTGGCGCGCTGGGGCATTTTGTCTTGATCGTTGCCTTCAGTTTGGCACCACCAGCCATGCTGGCCCCCTTCAGTTATAGCCATTTAGTTGTCGCTGTGGGCCTCAGTTATTTTTTCTTCGGCGATGTGCCGACAGCCACAATGTTGATCGGTGCCGCCATTGTTGTCAGCAGCGGATTGTTTGTCTGGTACCGCGAAACATATGCAAAAATGGGCTCGACCTGAAAAAGACCTTGGCAATCGAAAGTCATTATTGTAAAAAAATTGCTCTGATTTGCCACGCCAACTGATCGAGACCCTTTGCCATGTCCCAGACTGCGACCTGCGAATATTGCAGCGAAATATTTGAAGCGACCCGCGAATATTGCCCAAAATGCGGCAAACAATTGCCGCAAGAAATCAAGACCACCCTGGTTGTTGAACAATTCACGCCGGATTGTGGCAACTGCCACGGCCTGTGCTGCAAGGCCTTGGCTTTTGACTGGCCGCACTACAAAAAGCCGGCAGGCGAGCTCTGTAAATATTTGACGGATGAGTTCAAATGCGGAAATTGGGATAATCTGGAAGCGGATGGTTTCACGGAATGCCGGTCATTTGATTGCTATGGTGCCGGCCAGACCGTGGCCAAATTCATGGAACAACAACACCCCACGACCTGGCGCACCGACGCCCGAATTCAGAACGGTGAATTCGCTGTGTTCCAGCAGGTCTATGCGGAACTATTCAAAGACATCAATGATGCGGCCCCCAAGGTTGGGGACCTGTCAAAGCTGATTCCAGAAAGCGACACCACATAAAAAAACGCCGCCAACCCTTTAGGGCGTAGCGGCGATTTCATTTCCTGAAGCCAGGTTCAGGGCATGGGCATATCTGCGGTGTACTTCGGAATATCGTAGCCCCGCTGCACAGCTGGCCTGGCAGCAATGTCTTTGTACCAGCGCGTGACATTTTCAAATTCGGTCATGTCGATGGTCTGCCATTCAAAGCGCGATATCCACGGCCAGGTGGCCATGTCGGCAATACTGTAGTCATCGCCCGCCATGTAGGCATTATCGGCCAGGCGTTTATCCAGCACACCATACAAGCGCCGGCCTTCATTCAGATAACGCTCAGACGCGTATTCACTTTTGTCCGGATTGAATTTAACAAAATGATGGACCTGGCCCAGCATGGGACCCGCACCACCCATCTGCCACATCAGCCATTCCAGACACCGCCAGCGGGCTTTTTCTTCTGTGGGTATAAACTTGCCGGTCTTTTCCGCCAGATACATCAGGATAGCACCTGATTCCATCAAGGACAGGCCTGTATCATGGTCATGAATGGCCGGGATTTTCTGGTTTGGTGAGACTGCCGTAAAGGCCTCGCTGCGCTGGTCCCCTTCAGTGATGTTGATGGAATGAGTGGTATATTCCAGTTCACATTCTTCCAGCATGATGGACACCTTGCGCCCGTTAGGCGTGGTCCAGGTATAAAAGTCGATCATTTGCTTCCCCTTTGATGACGTAAGCTTAAGAGCAGAATTATTTTTTGGACAAGGCCCCAACCGGTCCCAGACGCACACCTGAATCGATAACCATCAATTCACCTGTCACCGGCGCTGATGTGGTCAACAGATACATAATTGGGTCCGCAATATCTTCCGGCGTACAGACCCGGCCCAAAGGCACGGTATCTTTATAGGACCCCGTAACCCTTTCGACCTTTTCAGAATCAAAATCACGCATCCATTCGCTGTCCACCAAACCAGGGCAAACCGCATTGACCGTAATTTCCGGCGCAAAGGCGCGGGCCAGACCCATGGTCATGGCGTTCAGCGCCCCTTTGGAGGCCGAATAGGCCAAAGACGATCCATTGCCCATGATACCGGCAATGGACGAAGTATTCACAATGCGACCGGCCCCGGCCTTTTGCATGGACGGAATGACCGCCCGCGCCATTTGAAAGGCCCCGACCACATTGGTTGCGTAGACGTTTTGAAAATCTTCCATCTGCAAACCGTCAAGATCGGTATGTTCGACAAACACGGTTGTACCGGCGTTGTTGACCAGCAGATCAATACCGCCAAATTCATCCAGTGCAGCTTGGGCTATGGCCTGACAATCGGCATCGACCGCCACATCACCTTTGATAGCCGTGGCCTGACCACCCAGATCACGGCATGCAATGGCGACCTTGTCGGCAGCCTCGGCACTTGAGCGATAGTTGATGACAACATTGGCACCCTCTTCGGCCAGCCGCTTGGCGGTTGCCGCCCCAATGCCCGTACCACCACCTGTGACGATGGCCGTTTTACCCTTTAACTTCATTTTTCGATTTCCTAACCCCAGACATCGCGGGCGACATCGACTATTATGGCAAGTTTTGCTTTTTCATCATCCACTGTTACCGGGTTTCCGGCAACTGTCGAGGCAAAACCACATTGTGGACTGAGCGACAACCGCGCCAGGTCGACGAAGCGAGCTGCATCATTGATGCGCGCCTTCAGGGCATCGGTATCCTCCAGTTCAGCATTCTTGGAACTAACCAGACCCAGTACCACATTTTTGTGGTCGGGCACATATTTCAGAGCCTCGAAATCACCCGCGCGGGGGGTGTCATATTCGAGGAAAAAGGCATCCACATTAATACCCTGGAACAGCAGTTCCGCGACGGTCTCGTACCCGCCTTCCGACAGATAATGACCTTTGAAATTGCCTCGGCAGAGATGCATGCCGATCGTCATGCCCGCAGGCTTGTCATCAACACAGGCATTCATCAAATCCACATAGGCCTGCATCAGGGCTTCCGGGTCATAGCCGATCTCTTGCGCCTTGGCCCGGACAGTGGGGTCGCACAGCATGGCGATAGGCACGTCATCCAGTTGCACATATGTACATCCGGCCTCGGCCAGGGCGGCGATTTCTTCCCGGTAGACTTTCGACAGGTCGTCGAAAAAAGCCTGGTCGTTATCGTAAAGTCCTTCATCGATGCCCACACCCAGACGCCAGAAATGCATGGAGGGCGGCGACGGCAAGGTGATTTTCGGGGTTTTCGATGTCACGCTGCGGCTGAAGGCATATTCATCTCCGGCCACCGACCGTGTGCGCCGCACCGGACCATCCACATGCGGGGCGGTGAAATCAACTTCGTGCCCGTGGTCATCGTGAAACTTGAACGAGGCTTCACGCACAGCCAAACCGTCCACCAGTTCAACAAAGCGGGCCCAGTAGGACGGGCGACGGAATTCTCCATCCGTGACCAGTTCAAGGCCAACATCTTCTTGCAACTTGATCACATCGCGAATGGCATCATCCTGGACGACGGTAAATTCATCGTCCGTGATCTTGCCATTACGATGGTCCTTGAAGGCGGCGGTTAGTTCTTTGGGGCGCAACAAACTGCCGACATGTTCGGCATGAAAGGGAGGTTTTTTTTCAGTCATTGTAATCTCATTTTTTTGGGAGGGTCTTAAAGGTCGTTCAGGCGGGATTGAGGCCACACCATTCGGCAATAAACATGGCCATGGCCTGGGTGTTACGGCGTACACTTTCCAATGATACGCGTTCGTCAAAGCCGTGAATATTCTCGGCGATGGGGCCGTATACCAAGCCAGGTGTATCAGCATACAAGCCAAAGAAGCGGGCATCTGTGGTGGCCGTGGTGGCCAGTTCGGTCAGGTCTTCCCCATAGACCACTTTGTGGGCACGGTTGAGAATTTCTTCCGCCTCATCAGCACCGCTTAGCACATAACCCTCAGCCAGGAAGCCATGATAATCAACTTCCGGCGGGTTGTTGGCGAGGAACTTGTCGCCTTGGGCTGCACCCCGGATGGTATCTTCGATCTGGCGTCGGGCATCATCCAGGTCCTGACCGGGATAGATCGCCACCCGCACATCAAAAGTACACCAGGCCGGCACACTGGAAGGCCAGTCGCCGCCTGCAATCCGACCCACATTCAAATTGATCGGGTGGTCCACATGGGCATAAGCTTCGTGTTTGTTCTCATCCTTGTTCCACTGGTGCTCCAGCCCATGCAGGGCCTGAATGATGGGAAAGGCCGCCTCGATGGCATTGGCACCTGAACCTGCTTCCAGCACATGCACAGGCCGTCCGCGTAACTTGACCTGAAACCAGATCACGCCGATCTGAGCCCGGACCAATTGCTCCCCCAGGGGTTCCGGGATCAGGGCCGCATCGGCCTTGTAGCCCCGTTGAAGACAGGCCAGTGCGCCATTGCCGGTACATTCTTCCTCGATTACCGACTGCACATAGACATCGCCCGCCGGGGCATAACCCAGGCGCTTCAGGGCATCCATGGCATAGACACATTCAGCGATGCCCGCCTTCATGTCGCCACTGCCGCGGCCATAAAGCCAGTCGCCTTCCACATAAGGTTCGAACGGTGGCCGGGTCCACATATCAACCGGCCCCACCGGCACCACATCAATATGTCCGTTGAGGATCAGCGAATGACCTTTGGGGTTTTCACTGCGATAACTGCCAACTGTGTTGTAGGCATTGTCATAATTCACATGCACCGGCGAAAAGCCCGGCAAGTGGGCGATATCGTCCAACTCCACCTTCCAGCGATCCACGCCATAGCCCCGATCGCCCAGTTCATGAGCCATGAAGTCCTGGGCGGTTTGCTCGGCCCCGCGTACAGAAGGAAATTTCACAAGTTCGGAGGTAAAATCGATCTGTTCATCGAAGCCTTCATCGACGGCGGTCATGATGGCAGTGCGGGTTTGATCGTCGAGGGGTGTTGCGTCAGACATGAAAACGGTTTCTTTCGATGGAATATGTAGTGTACAGGAATTAATATTTTATTTTATAGGTCTATCAATTTATCACATTGTTGCCGCTTATCCCGAGCGCGTCAACTGAACCCCGGCCAAAACCACGACAGAAGCAACAACCTGAACCATATTAAAGTCTGCGCCAAAAGCCACAACTGAAACGATGATTGCAAAGACTGGAATCAGGTAGGAATAGACCATGGCGCGGGTGACGCCGAGGATGGCCACGCCCGCATACCACATGACAAAGGCCAGAGCCGCAGCGAGGGCCGCCGAAAATGCCGTGCCCGTCCATAGAGCAGGCGTCATTTGTGCCCAGGGCTGGTTGGGAAAAATTGGCAGGGCAATCAAGGTCAGCACCAATGCACCCGACAACATGCCCCACGCCATGACCTTCAGCGCGCCGTATTTCTGCACCGGCTTGCCTGCCAGCCCCGAATAAACGGCCCAAACCGCCGAGCCCGCCATCATCAGCAGATCGCCCCATATGGTGCCGCCGCCGAGATTGAATTCAGTAATGCTGCCGTTAATCACCACGGAGACGGCTGCCAAGGAAACAATGATACCGGCCCAGGCCCGTAGCGACGGCCAGTTGCCTTGAAAACCCGCCAACAAAGCCCCGAAAACCGGTGCCGTCGATACCAGAATGGCTGCCTTGGGCGCCGTCGTCAGGTCCAGGCCATAGGCCCACAAGCCCTGAAATATGGTAATGCCTAAAAACCCGAGACCCGCCAGGGGCCAGAACTCGGCCCAGCTGATACGCAAACTGTTGCCGCGAATCGCCATAACCGCCAGCAAGACCAGCGCCCCACTAAGATATCGGATCGACGAAAAAGCCACAGGATCAAGAACACCCAACACCTGCTTGGCCACCGGAAAATTTACGCCCCAGATGACCGTCACACCAATGAGCAAGGCATCACCCCGCCCGAAGGCCACTTTGTTCTCAGTCCTCAATTGATGTCCCTGCGTATTATGTGTATTTGCGATGCAGTGTGCCTGAGCACCAGAATGTTGCAAGCGGTGCCACCAGGTTTCTCCCTTGCAACAAGGGATTACACCCACCATAGCCAGAGCTATTCCGGTTTAGACGAAATAGCTTCTGCTCTTGTTATCGTTGCCCACAGTGAGTTTGCGGGAGCGCAGCGTTTCCTCCTTCGTCGGAAACGCGCTAGGCACACCCTCGTGGTTTATGCTATGAACGCGCCAACGAAATCGCGCAGATACGCGCTTCATACAGATACAGACGGATAATATCTTGAGCGATCAACAGTTTAGTGACGGCAATGATGCGGAACAGGCTTCCGGTTCCGATACGGCCATGCAAGCCGCCCTCGATCATCACCGAGGTGGTGACCTGGTCGGAGCGAAGACGGCTTATGAAGCCATTTTGGAGGCCGAACCTGATAATGCCCAGGCCTGGCAGATGCTGGGGCTGGTGGCCCACCAGGCGGGTGATGCGGAAACGGCGCTTGAGAAACTGGCCCATGCGATTTCACTGCGGCCCGATAATGCCGATATCCACGTCAATATTGCGGAAGTTCTGCGCGGACAGGGCAATGCCGAAGAAGCCGTCGGGGCCTATCGGCGCGCCATTGCCATTGATCCCAACCACCAGGAAGCGCTGACCAATCTGGGTTTGCTGGCCCTGGAAAACCAGTATATTGGCGAAGGCGTCGAAGCTTTGCGCCGCAGTGCCATTTTACAGCCCGATAATCCGGCTGTGCAGACCAATCTGGGCTTGGCGCTGCGCGAAGTAGGTGATTTCGAAAATTGCCTGTTTGCCTTTGCCCGCGCCCTGATCATCGCGCCTGAACAGATCGCCTTTCGTCAGCACTTTATCGATACTCTGGATGGCGGCCCCTTTATCAAAGTACCGGACGGTATCCGCCGTTTGCTGGAAGATGCTTATCTGACCGAAGGCCTGCACCACCAGTCCCTGGTTCCGGCCTGCATGGCCGTGCTGAAGCGGGAAGAAATATTCCAGGGTCTTTTGTCGCTGGCGCAAGACGAGGAACTGGGCGGCCTGTCTGCCGCCATGGAAGGTGGTCAATTTGACGTCTTTTTCACAGATTTCCTGGTGCGCGGCCTGATGACCAGAAGTCTGGTATGCGATGCCGAGTTCGAGACGGTCATGAATGCGGTGCGCCGTCTGATCTTGCAAGAAGGTGTCCCGCCACAGTCGAGCGTGCCCATGGTGCAACGCCACCCCCAATTTGTAACGGCCTTGGGGATGCAGGCTTTCTCCGGCGGCTACACCTGGTCGATGACGTCCGATGAAGGCGCGTTGTCCGGTATTCTTGTGCGCGATACGATGAAGCAACTGGCAGACCTGGACGCCGACGCCAATATCGACGCCGCCGTCTGGAGCGGCCTGATGGTCGCATCCTGTTATCGCCCTATACACACCATGGTCGCCCCGGAAAAACTACTGTCGGGTGATGTTGCCGGGATGCCGTCATTTATTGTCAACCTGATCCGTCAACAGGTCGCCGAACCGGCTCTGGAAAGCGAAATGTTGACAAGTGTCGAAACCCTGGCCGGTGAAGCCGCCACAGCACCAGGCCCGGATGCTGAAATGCCTGCCCCGGCCTGGAACACTCTGGCTGCGCGTCAGGAAATGACCTTGGGCGATATCATGCGCTCGCAAATTCCCGGCGCTGACGTGCCGCGTTTTGCAGAAGGACCGATCAATGCCCTGGTTGTGGGTTGTCGCACCGGCGAGGCCGTGATTGATCTGGCCCTGCAACATCCCCAATCCCGGATCATGGGGATCGATGAAGACACAGCCAATATCGCTTATGCCTGGCGGCAGGCCATGCAACGCGGCATCGCTAACTCGCGCTTTGTTGTTGGCGGCGTTGACGCTCTGGCCAGCCATGAACAGAAATATCATTTGATCGGCGCGCCGGAAGTGATCAGCCAAAGTGCCAACGCATTGGCAACCATGCAAACCCTGGCAAATCTGCTGGAGCCAGGCGGTATCATAAAAATCGGCCTCTATAGCGAACCCGGACGGGTTGCTGTCGCGGCCGCCCGAGAGGCCATTGCTGCCGAAGGGCTGAAAGATGACACAGAAGGCCTGCGGGCCGCGCGCAGCCTGATCAGAGGCCTGGAAGATGGCCACGCTGCCAAAGGTGTTCTGGCTGCCAACTGGTTTTACACCCGTCAGGGCTGTCGCGATTTACTGTTTGCCCAAGAGCTTAGCCAGTTCACCGTCCCGGCCCTGGCCGCAACCCTGGCCCAGGCCGGTTTGACCTTCCTTGGCTTTCAGATCAGTGATCCGGCCCTGGTTGGTCATTATCTGGAATTGTTCCCGGAAGCCCAGAACCTGTCTGACCTGGACAAATGGCAGAAGGTCGAAGCGGAATACCCGGATGCCTTTTCCACACCAGAAAGCTATGGCACCTATCGTTTGTGGTGTCAGAAAAAGTAACGGGTCGTTGCCAGAAACGGATATATCCCCCCTGGACAAAGCCCTGCAGCTGCACAAATCCGGCCAGCTGCAGGCCGCGGAAGCCGCCTATCGGCAAATTCTGCAAGACAATCCCGCTGACCGCGACGCCCTGAACAACCTGGGTATTTTGCTGCGCATGCAGGGGCGGCTGAATGAGGCTTTAATAGTTTTACAACAGCTCACATCGCTGAACCCGGATTTCCCCGAGGCGTGGAATTCTTATGGTCGGGCGCTAACCGCTGCCGGGAGAACGCAAGAGGCCCTCACGGTTCTGAACAAAGCCCTGACCATCAATCCGGATTTAGTCGCTGTTCATTTAAATATCGCCCACGCCCATGAAAGCAACGGCGACATCGACCAGGCCACAAAAGCCCTGCATCGCTATTTGAAAGTCGAGCCGGACAACCCGGAAGCCCTGGCCCGCCTGGGTTGTTATCTCTATGCCCTTGGTCATGGCAAAGACGCCTTACAGGCCTTGACCCGGTCCAATGATCTTGCCCCTGATAATGCCGATACACTGATTAACCTTGCCATGGTTCAAGAACAGCTTGGTCATTATGGCGAAGCGGTCGCAAGCCGGACACAAGCCTTGGGCATTAATCCACATGATGCGGAATGTTTCAGCGACCTGGCTATTTCGCTGGAGCGTCTGGGCCGGATTGAAGACGCCATAGCGGCCCGCCGGGAAGCTGTTGATCTCGCGCCGCAAGTTGCCGGCTTTATGGGAGACCTCGGTCGATTACTGACTGAAAATGGTGCAGATGAAGAAGCCGGAATGTGGTTCGACAGGGCCCTGGCAGTCGACCCCCAGGCGGCGCGCGTGCATTTCAACAAGGCACTTTTTCTGTTGCGGCGCGGCGAGTTTGAAGCGGGCTGGGCCGAACATGAATGGCGACTGAAGTTTTCCAGCCTGGCCGACATCTTCCCTGAACATTCCCAACCCTATTGGGATGGTAGTGACCTTGCCGGAAAAACCATATTCCTGCATGGCGAACAGGGTTGGGGAGATACCATCCAGTGCGCGAGGTTTATCTACCAGGTTTCGCAACTGGCAGGCCGTGTGGTGTTGGGTATTCGCGAACCCCTGGCGCGGCTGTTTGAATGCCTGCCCGGCGTGGATCAAATCATCACAGACCCCCTGGACCTGCCGCACTTTGATGTGCGCTGTTCGTTGCTCAGTCTGCCCTATTTCTTCAAGGCCGATCTTACATCCATTCCTGATACGGAGCCTTATCTGACGGCACCCGGCAACAGGCCTGCATTTGTTGATAAGGACAACTTCAATATTGGTCTGGTCTGGGGCGGCAGTCCGACCCACAAAAATGATCACAACCGGTCGGTCTCGCTATCTATTCTGAAACCCCTGCTGGACATCAAGGGCTGTGTTTTCCACAGCCTGCAAGTCGATGACCGTCGTCAGGATATTGGACGTGAAGGCCTGTCAGAACAAATTACGGACGCCGGTGCTGATCTGGTTGACCTGGCAGATACAGCCGATCTGATAATGGAACTGGACCTGGTGATCACCGTCGATACCAGCGTGGCCCATCTGGCTGCAGCCCTGGGCAAGCCGGTCTGGATTATGCTGGCGGAGCCCGCCGACTGGCGTTGGTTACGGGACCGGGACGACAGCCCCTGGTATTCAGGTGTGCAGTTATTTCGGCAGACGAAGCGCGGTGAATGGGCTGATGTTATCGAACTTCTGGTTGCCAGGTTGCCGTCGCTTTTGGCTCATCAGGACGTTTAAGCTGCGGATTAAGCCTGCGTTCTGTCCAGGCAAAGCCCCGCGTAACAACAAATGTAATCAGCAGATAGATAATCGCGGCAGTAATGAAAATTTCGTAAGGCGCAAAGGTGCGCGAAACAATGACGCGGGCGACGCCTGTTAAATCCAGCAGCGTGATCGTGCTGGCCAGGGAACTGCTTTTCAGCATCAGGATCACTTCGTTGGAATAGGCCGGCAGGGCAAGACGAAAAGCGCTGGGCAAAATAATGCGTCGATATTGCAGGAAGCGCGACATACCCACGGCCCGGGCGGCTTCAATTTCACCGTGCGGCACAGCCTGAATGGCACCCCTGAAAATCTCCGCCGTGTAAGCTGCCGTATTCAGGCTGAAGGCGATGATGGCGCACCAGTAGGCCTCGCGGAAAATGGGCCAGAGAAAGCTTTCGCGCACGGCTTCAAATTGCCCAAGGCCATAATAGGTCAGGTAAATCTGAACAAGTAATGGCGTGCCGCGAAAATAGAAAATGTAGCCATAAGCCGGCCCCCACAAAAATGGATTTTTGGCTGTTCGCATCAACGCTACAGGCACGGCCAGGATAAACCCGATAACCAGGGCAAGGATGATCAATTCAAGTGTCAGGAAAGCCCCGTCCAGCAACTTGGGCAGGCTATCCCACATGAGGTTCAAGGCTTCACCCATCGATCAGGACCGCCTTACGCCACGGTTCAGTCGCTTTTCAGCGGTCTGAAAGACAATCATGGAAATAGCCGTCAGGGCCAGGTAGATGAAGGCGGCAAAGGCAAAGAATGTAAAAGGGTCCTGGGTAGAGCCTGCTGCCACATAGGTCTTGCGCATCAATTCATCCAGGCCGATGACAGAAATAAGGGCTGTATCCTTCAACAGAACCAGCCAGAGATTACCAATACCCGGCAGGGCGAAGCGCCAGACCTGGGGCAACATAATGCGATTGAATACCTGCCAACGGTTCATGCCGATGGCCTGGGCCGCTTCGATTTGACCCTTATGGATAGAAATAATTGCGCCGCGAAAAACCTCGGTCGCATAGGCCCCGAAAACAAACCCCAGGGTCAGCACACCCGCTGTGAAGGCGTCGATTTCGACATAACCGATCTCACCAATCAGCGCCACGAAAGTTTCACTGCTATCGAGCAAACCAACGACATACTGGACGAAGATGCTGCCGCCATAAAACAGGATCAGCAACAAGATCAGTTCCGGAATCCCGCGTACAATGGTCGTGTAGGCATCCGCCAGTTTGCGGGCCACTGGATTGCGCGACAATTTGGCGGTCGCCCCCAGCATACCAAGGACCAGCCCCACCAGAACCGACAAGGATGCAACGCCGATGGTCATTTGCAGGCCAACCCAGAGCTGAGCTTCGTAGCCGTGCAACATCAGGCCATGGCCCCAAACAAAACGCCGCCAACCCCGGAAAGGATCGGCGGCGAAATTGTTTCAAACGTCATTTGTAGTGACAGATAAAACGGCAGGCTTATTTGCCGTAGACGTCGAACTTGAAGTATTTGGCGTTAATCGTTTGGTAAACGCCGCTGGCGCGAATACCGGCGATGGCAGCAGTAAACTTGGCGGCCAGATCAGCGTCGGCCTTGCGCACTGCAATACCAGCGCCATCACCAAACCATTTTTTGTCGGTGAAATCAGGGCCAACAAATTCAGCATCGGCACCGTTGGCTGTGTCCAGGAAACCTTCTTTCAGGGCAACGCTGTCGGCCAGCAACAGGTCCAGACGACCGGCCTTGAAATCAAGATAGGCTTCATCCTGGGTGGCGTAGGATTTCACGTCCATGATCTTGCCATAGTTGTCGGTGACAAAGTTGGCGTGAATGGTGGCGCGCTGGACACCAACCGTCTTGCCTTTCAGGCTGGCTGCATTGATTTCAATGCCGGAGCCCTTTTTGCGCACAAACTTGGCAGGCGTTGTGTAATATTTGCCAGAGAATGAAACCTTCTTTTTGCGCTCTTCCGTGATCGACATGGAAGCAATAACGGCGTCGAACTTTTTGGCATTCAGGGCAGGAATAATACCGTCCCAATCCTGGGCCACAATTGTGCAAGAGGCTTTCATTTGTGCACAAAGGGCATTGGCAATATCCACGTCAAAGCCCTGCAACTTGCCAGCCTTGTCAGTGAAGTTGAAGGGAGGATAAGCGCCTTCTGTAGCGATGCGGATTTTACCCCAGTCCTTGGCCAGAACCGGTGACGTGGCAACCGCCAGAACAACAGCCGAGACAGCTGCGAGCATGAGTTTTTTCATTTTGGATCCCTGTATCTTTATGGCGTCACCCTTATTGCATTGCCGAAACGGCGTTGCAGGGGTGCGCTTGTTTTTAATATATACTTGAGTGACCCGTAGCCTCTCTCGTTTGCAGCCCGCCCGTCAAGTATTTGCTGCGTATTTTTGACTATTTTGCCGTTTGTTTGCGGCGCATTTGGCCCCGACTATGCCTTGCCCGGCAAATGCCCCCAAGTCTATGCTGTTCATTCCAAATCATGAACAGGAGACCGACTTGGCCCGCCTCGAATTCTTTTTTGATATTTCCAGCCCCTGGACTTACCTCGCCTTTGAAAATATTCAACCTCTGGCGGCTGAAACCGGCACGGAAATCAGTTGGCGCCCCTTTATGGTGGGTGGCCTGTTCAACACGATCAACCCAAGTGTCTATGAAATGCGCGCCAACCCGGTGCCCGCCAAGTGGGACTATATGACCAAGGACCTGGCCGACTGGGCCACATGGTCAGGCCTGAAGATCAAGTGGCAACCAACGGTCTTTCCGGTCAATTCCGTCAAGGTCATGCGTGCCTGCCTGGTGGCCATCGACAACGACAAACTGGTCCCCTTCGCCCGCGCCTGCTTCGAACTGTATTGGGGTGAAGACAAAGACATCAGCCAGAACGATGTCGTCGCCGAGGCCTGCCAGCGCGCTGGCCTGGACCCGACCGGCGTCGGCGAGGCCATTCAACAGCCCGCCCTCAAACAACGCCTGATCGCCAATTCAGAAGAACTGATCGAGCGCGGCGGCTTTGGCACACCGACAATCTATCTCAACAAAACCGACATGTATTTCGGCAACGACCGCCTGCCTTTAATCAAGGCAGCGATTGAAAAAGGATAACATTATGCTTGGTGTCATTGGGGCGATGACGGAAGAAGTGCAGTTGATGCGGGCGCAGATGACGGACGTGACGACGTCCACTCATGCCCAGACGGAATTTATGCAAGGGACCTACAAAGGTACGGAGATTGCGCTGGCTCAGTCCGGCATTGGCAAGGTTAACGCGACGATCTGCACACAGATCATGATTGATCTGTTCAAACCCAAAAAAATGGTTTTCAGTGGGGTCGCCGGTGGCCTGTTACCGAACATGCGGGTTGGGGACATCATCGTGGCCAGCCATGTGGTGCAATATGATATGGACCTGACGGCCTTTGGTCGGCGACACGGCGAATCACCTGGACGGGACCGGCTTATTGAATGCGATCCTGATCTGGTTGGTCGCGCCACGGCCGCGTTTGATGCGGCCTATGATACCGTGCTGACGAACAATGACTTCCAGCCACCAAGTCTGATGCTGGGCACGGTGGCGTCAGGAGACCGGTTTGTCCAGGACACGGACACTCTTCGGTGGCTGCAACGGGAATTTGCGGCTCTTGCAACCGAAATGGAGGGTGCCGCTTTTGGCTATACTTGCCACCTTAACGGCTTACCGTTCGCGGTGATCCGCGCCCTGTCGGACGGGGCCAGTGAAACGGCAACCGGTGATTTTGAAGATAATTTGCACAAGGCCTGTCAGAACTCATTTCATCTCATGGACAAACTAATTCCGGCCTCCATGTCGGAACGCCGCAGCGGCGAACGTCGCGGGCCCGAATTTCGCGTCGCCTGATATGGCCCAGCCCTGGTTGTCCGATCTTCAGGCACTGGCTGACACCTTGGCTCTTCATGGTGACATCACCTGCAAACACTTTTTCAGTGGCGCGGCAGCCTATAAAGATGGACAGATATTCATGAGCCTGTCGCCCGCAGGCCTCGCCCTGAAACTGCCAGAGCAGACGTGCGCTGACCTGATCAGCAAGGGGGCAAAGCCGCTTAAGTATTTTGCTAATTCGCCGGCAAAAAAAGGCTATGCTGTCCTGCCGGATAATATCTGCGAAGATGATAAAGCCTTGCACAAATTGATCTCACTTAGCCTGGAATATATTGGCCAATAATCCTTCAATTGCTTTCGAAAACCCCCGGGGAAGACACCATGAATTCTGGACAATCCATACCTGAACGCACAATCAATTATATCGAGTTCAATGTCACAGACATCTCGCGCGCCAAGGACTTTTACGGTCAGGCATTTGACTGGACATTCACCGATTTTGGTCCGGACTATTGTGAATTCAACGACGGCCATATGAAGGGCGGCTTTGATACGACCGGACCGGTAACAAGCGGTGGTCCTCTGGTGGTTCTCTACAGCGCCGATCTGGAGGACACGCGCGCCCGGATCGAAAAAGCAGGTGGTCTCATCTGCAAACAAATATTTGAATTTCCCGGCGGACGCCGCTTTCATTTTACTGATCCGGAAGGATATGAGCTTGCGGTTTGGAGCTTGTCATAATGCCGGGCATTCAGCCCTGACAATCTTCTTCCACCCAAGTCATTCTCACAAGTAACAGGGTAATTAATACTTGAAATTTAGTATTTTTGCTTGTATTTCTTCACAAATAATTCAATGTTCGGGCGGAAAATGAAAATCAACACCAGCACTTTATTTGCAGCTGCCGTACTGAGTTGCCTGCCTTTTTCCAGCGCCAATTCAGCAGATATCGACTGGCTGGTACACGAACGCCCACCCTTCAGGATGTGGATTGACGATACCACCGTGACAGGGCTGTTTGTTGAACAGGCCGCAAAGGTGTTTCGCGAAGCCGGTGTTTCTTTTGAATGGCGACGTTCCTCTGCCTCACGCACCCAAACATTGCTGGAAAAAAACCGTGGAGCCATATGCAGCACTGGTTGGTTCAAAACAGAGAAACGCCAGGCTTATGCAAAATTCAGCAAACCCTTTTATCAAGGTAATGGTACCGGTGCACTGGTTCGAAACGATCATACAGAGGTCTTGTTATACAAAACCTTTGAGGAATTGCTGGCCGATAAACATCTGTCGGTTGGTGTGAGACGCAAATGGTCCTACGGCAAATATTTTGATGCTCTGCTGGAGAAAAATGGTACGAAGAAGGTTGTTCATGACCAGACAAATGCCGGGTCCATTGCCATGTTGGCAGCAGGTCGTTTTGACTATCTGCTGATCTCTGTGGACACTTCTGATTTTCTGATGAATTCAGTAGACAGGGCCAAGGGGAAGCTGAAGGTATTGAAAATGACGGACGCACCAGCGGGGGACTTGCGCTATATTATGTGCAGTAACAATGTCAGCGATGAAATCATGGGTCGTCTGAACGATGCCATTGATCGTCTGAAATTGGTCAAATAGTCCTGTCGGCTTCGTCAACTATTCCTGTTTTCGGGCCCAGTCTTCGCGGTTGATCGTTAACACGGGCAGCTTACCCAGGCCTCGCGCAACTGAACCCCACAAATCCAGGTGGCGACTGTAAGTCAGACCAATGGTTTCCAATATCCTTTTCGATCCTTCGTTGCCAGGGTCATAACAGGCATAAAACCGATCGTGCCCGCCCGCACCGAAATACCAGGCCGTGGCATGGCTTGCAGCCTCCAGGCCCAGGCCCTTGCCCCAATAGGCCTGACCATAACCATAACCGATCTCGGCCCCCTCACCTTCAATCTGGCCGCGCTCAAATCCGCAGAAGCCGAGCAGCGTGCCAGTTGGTGCCAGATCATCCGTTCGCGCCGTGACGGCCCAGCCGCCATAACCTTTCTGTGCCCAGGGTTCAGAATAACAATCGATATACTGGGCCGCGCAGGCTTGCTCTTCTGCCAGAGTTTGTGGCTGTAACGACAAGGTGGCCATCACTTCGGGATCATGCATGATTGTGCGCCACAGATCGTCCACATCCTCCGGCACAAATGGCCGCAAGATCAAGCGCCCGGTCGACAATGTGGGTGGCGTTCGGCTCATGTTTCCATGCCCTCGGTAAACCCGATTTTCATACGGCGATTATGTCGACCCTTGTTGTCCATTTTCAGCACGTTCTGATTGTCCTGGCAAAAAGGTCTGAAAAAAAGATTACCGATCTGTGGCGTCATTGGTCGTGGAAGCGCACGCTGTCGTCCGGTGCCGCATCGTGGTCGGACAAGGTATAGTCCCGCGTGACAGATGCCACCCGCAGGCGGTAATCCAGAAACAGGCCATCCCGACCCTTTGTCTGGGCGGACCGATGTTGTTCAACATTGCGCCACGCCTGCACGGCGGCTTCGTCCCGCCAGTAAGAAAGGGACACAAACTTGCCGGGACTTGTCACGCTTTCGAAGCGTTCGATGGAAATAAATCCGTCACGCTCTTCCAGCAGCGGCCTTAGTTTGGCTGCGACATCGAAGTACTCATCTTTTTGCGCCGGGTCAGGCTCAAATTCAAAAATAACGGCAATCATGATTTCCCCGATATTACAATATTACGTGTCGAATCGTGACGCTGCACGCTCGATCGCATCTTCATTGATATCATAGTGCCGGTAAATATCTATTGTGTCGCCGCTTTGACCAAATTCGCGCACACCCAAAGGCGAGACCGCATGACCTCGCACCCCACCCAGCCAGGCCAGCGAAGCGGGATGACCATCAATCACTGTTACCAGGCGGGCATTAGCCGCCAGCGGTTCCATCAAATCTTCCACATGGGCCATTTCGCCCGCGTCCGTGCCATGCAGGCGTTTGCGTTCCAGCTGTTGCCAGTCATTGTACAGACGGTCCGTTGAGGTCACGACCAGCAGACCTGCATCAGGGTGTTTTTCCAGTAATCGCGCATGGGCCGTGATGGCCTCAGTGGTCAGAGCGCCTGTGCAAATAATGGCAATGCTACCCTCGGCGCCCGGTTTATGCAGCCAGTAACCGCCATGGATAACCTGGTGTTTCAGGTCATCATCGAGCGTACGGCTTAACTGTTTCACCGGGCGGGTCGACAGACGCAAGTAAACCGCGCCGCCGTCTGCCTCGTCCTGCATATGTTCGAACGACCAGCGCATGATCTCGCCCACCTCGTCGGCAAAAGCGGGCTCGAACGAGGTCAGGCCGGGCTGCCCCATGCCGATCATGGGCGTGGAAATGGACTGGTGCGCGCCGCCTTCCGGGGCCAGGGTGACACCCGACGGCGTGCCCACAATCATGAAGCGGGCATTTTGATAGCAGGCATAATTAAGGCTATCGAGACCACGGGCGATGAAGGGATCATAGACCGTACCGATGGGCAACAGGCGCACACCAAACAGGCTGTCGGCCATACCAAAAGCCGCCAGGTTCAGGAACAGATCACTTTCCGCGATGCCCAGTTCGATATGCTGACCTTCTGGTGACCTGATCCACTTCTGTACTGAAGGTACCTTGCGGTTACGAAACTCATCATCATGTTTTTCGCGCCCGAACAGGCCGCGCTGATTTACCCAGCCGCCCAGATTTGTTGACTGCGTCACATCCGGCGAAGTTGTCACGATGCGGTCGGCGAACTCTCCACCCGTTTTGGCGATGTCGTTGAGAATGCGTCCAAAGGCCTCCTGGGTGGATCCCTTCTCCACAAGTTCCAGTGACAGTTCAGCAGGGATTTCAATGCGCGGGGCAGACTTCTTGCGACTGCCTTCGTGGTTAAAGGGCACGGACTTCAGGAAGTTTTCCAGGTCACCTGGCTCCAGCCCCAAACCAGAAGTCAGGTCCCATTCCTGGCCGGGCGAAATACCGTTCTGGACACGATATTCATCCATCTGCTGGTCATTCATGATACCGGCGTGATTGTCCTTGTGACCTTGTAAAGGTGTGCCATGGCCCTTGACCGTGTAACAGATAAAGCAGGTCGGCTTGTCATCGGGCACGGTTTCAAATGCATTGATCAGGGCTTCCAGACAATGGCCACCCAGGTCGGTCATGACCTCATGCAATTCCTCATCGTTATAGCTGTCGATCAGGACATGCAAAGCCGGATCATCTGGCAGGTCCGTCTTGATCTGTTTGCGCCAGGCGGCACCGCCCTGAAAGGCCAGAGCCGAGAAAATGTCATTTTCACAATCGTTGAACCAACCGCGCAGGGCCTTGCCGCCCGGACGCTGGAAAGCATTGTAGAGCTTGCGGCCATATTTGACCGTAACCACATTCCAGCCCACAGCCCGGAAAAACCGGCCGATCAGGCGAAACAGTTGTTCGTTGATCATGCCGTCCAGACTCTGGCGGTTATAATCAATGACCCACCAGACATCGCGCAGGTCATGTTTCCAGGTATCCAGCAAGGCCTCGTAGATATTGCCTTCATCCAGTTCGGCATCGCCGACCAGGGCCACCATGCGGCCTGGCTTTTCCGGTGTCTCGATCAGGCCTTTGGTTTGCAGGTAATCCTGGGTCAGGGCCGCAAAGTTGGTCAGGGCCGCCCCAAGGCCTACTGAACCCGTCGAAAAATCCACTTCGTCGCCGTCCTTGGTGCGCGACGGATAGGATTGCGCCCCACCCAGGGCACGGAAATTCTGTAAATTGTCCAACGACTGTTTGCCAAACATATAATTGATCGCATGAAACACCGGACTGGCATGGGGCTTCACCGCCACACGGTCTTCCGGCTTCAGCACCCGGCCATACAAGGCCGTCATGATGGTGTTGATCGAGGCACAACTGGCCTGGTGCCCCCCGACCTTGACGCCATCACGGTTGGGCCGGATGTGATTGGCATGATGGATCGTCCAGGACGACAGCCAGCGCACCTTTTTTTCCATGGCACTGAGGATCGCCAGTTCGTTGGCAGGCACGGGATTTACAGGGGCGATAGTGAATTCAGGCTCGGTCAACATGGTCATAAAGGGAAGTCCTGTCAGGGGTAATAACTAGCGCCATTATGGCAAATCATATCCTGCTGTGTATTGCCTATTTGCTCTACTATTTGCTATATCTTGGTATATTCTGCTAATTTTGGAGACTTTTATGGCATTTGATAGCGTTGATCGGCGTATCGTGCATGAATTGCAGGCAGATGGCCGCCTGACAAATGCCGAGCTTTCCAAGCGCGTTAACCTCTCGCCCTCCCCCTGTTTGCGCCGGGTCAAAAACCTGGAAGAACAAGGCATCATCACCGGCTATACAGCCAATGTGGATCAGGACAAGTTTGGTTTGCCCATCAGCATCTTTGTCTCTGTTAAACTGGAAAAACAGACAGAAGAAATGCTGCGCACCTTCGAGGCCGAAATCGGCAAGATTGATGAAATCGTCGAATGTTATCTGATGACCGGCGGCTTTGATTATTTGTTGAGGATTATCACGGATAGTCTGAATAGTTATCAAAACGTGCTCACCAAACGCATCACCCACATTCCCGGCATCGCTTCCATCGAATCAAGTTTTGCGCTGGGTATTATCAAACAAAGCAAGATTTATCCGGGGTGAATATTACTTCTTCGCCGTTCGCATGGCCGCGCCAACTGCGCCTTCGGCCCAGGGCTGCATTTGAGTCCAACCCTCCAGGGCCTCGGGTGGGACGGCGTAATAGGGCATCTTGCCGTGGGTCGTTGAGCCCTGGTCGATGAAGGCCTGTTTGTTCTGGTCGTCAGCTTTCAGGAATAGTTCCTCGGCCTTGTTCACCAGGGCAAACATTTTGGCATCGAGGAAAATGCCATAACCACCGAACATCCTTTTTGTTATGACGTCGCCAAGGGGGCTGAGGATTTCCAGCACGTTGTTCATGAATTCACTTTGTTCGGTCATTGGTTTTGTCCTCAATGAAAATCACGTGACGGGAAATGCCTGGGGTCAGCCTGGGCTTTGCCGGTCTCGGGGGCTTCGTCCAGTTCGTCCAGCAAGTAACTGTAATCCCCCAGGTGCCGGGCGATGACGTGGATGACGCGGCCTTCGCGTTGCACCACGCCGGTAATGCCCAATAACCTGGATCGCAAGACGACCTTGCGGAATTTTTCGAAAACCTTGGGCCATATGATGATGTTGGCGATACCGGTTTCGTCTTCCAGGGTGGCGAAGATCACACCGCTGGCGGTGCCGGGGCGCTGGCGGGAAATGACCAGACCGGCGAGGCGCACGGCACTGTCGGGATCGACCGTGGGCAGGGCTTCGTTGCTGATGAAACCACGATGCTGGAAACGTCGACGCAGCAGTTTTAACGGATGGGCCTTGAGGCTGAGGCGGGTGGCGGCGTAATCATCAATGACCTGCTCCCCCAGTTGGGCCAGCGGCAGGGTGACATCTGGTTCAATCTGGAAATTGCCTCCAGGCCCGGAACTTTCAGGCCTCGAATTTTGACGCTGCTTTGCTTCCCGCGCTTCGGCAGCGGCAAACAGAGGCAAGACCGTATCGCCCAGCCCCTTCACCGCCCACAAGGCATCACGGCGATTAAGCTGCATGGAAGCAAAAGCATCTGCCCGGGCCAGACGATCAAGCACCTTTGGGCCCAAGCCACTGCGATGCCAAAGATCAGAAACATCGGCATAATCCTGCCCCCGATGGGCCACGAGAGTTTGCGCATCGGCCTCCCGCAGGCCCTTGATCTGGCGCAGGCCCAGGCGCAGGGCCACACGACCACTCCCCGGCTGTTCCGGCTTGCGCCCCTTGCCACGATGGCGCACAGGCGGCTTATGAAAATCGTGAGGTTCCAGCGTACAATCCCAATTCGAATGATTAACATCCACTGGCCGCACCACGGCACCATGTTCACGGGCATCGCGCACGATCTGGGCCGGGGCATAAAACCCCATGGGTTGACTGTTCAGCAAAGCTGCTGCAAAGGCCGACGGGTAATGGCATTTCAGCCAGGCAGAGACATAAACCAACAAGGCAAAGCTGGCGGCATGGGATTCGGGGAAACCATATTCGCCAAAGCCTTCGATCTGTTTAAAACACCGCGTGGCAAATTCCTCGTCATAGCCTTTTTCAAGCATACCGCCGACAAAGCGCTCACCATAACCATGGATCTTGCCGGTCTTGCGGAAGGTGGCCATGGCCCGGCGCAGGCCATCGGCTTCGGAGGGCGTGAAGCCCGCCCCCACCACGGCGATCTTCATGGCCTGTTCCTGGAACAAGGGCACGCCCAGGGTTTTGCCCAGCACGGCCTCCAGTTCCTTTGAGGGATAGTTCACCTCTTCCTCGCCATTACGGCGGCGCAGGTAGGGATGCACCATATCGCCCTGGATGGGACCGGGCCGCACGATGGCGACCTCAATCACCAGGTCATAGAAATTACGTGGTTTGAGGCGTGGCAGCATGGACATCTGGGCCCGGCTTTCCACCTGGAAGACACCCACAGAATCGCCCTTGCACAACATGTCATAAACGCGGGGGTCTTCGGCAGGTACCGTCGCCAAAGTGAGGCTGCGGCCATGGTGCTTTTCGATGAAGGAGAAGGCCCGGCGAATGCAGCTGAGCATGCCCAAGGCCAGCACATCAACTTTCAGAATCCCCAGCGTGTCCAGATCATCCTTGTCCCATTCGATCACCGTGCGGTCTTCCATGGCCGCGTTGGCGATGGGCACCACTGACGACAAGGCGTTCCGGGTTATGACAAAGCCACCGGTATGCTGCGACAGATGACGCGGGAAACCACGAATTTGCGTGGCCAGATCCAGTGCCTGGGCAAGGCGCGGATCGGTGGGATCAAGCCCGGCTTCCCGCACCCGGTCATCAAGGAATTCACCGTCTTTGCTGGAACCCCAGCCCATGCCGGAGAGAGCCGCGCCCACATCTTCCGACAACCCCAGAGCCTTGGCTATTTCACGTACCGCACTTTTGGTCCGATAGGTCACCACGGTCGCGGTCAGGGCGGCTCGCTCACGACCATATTTTTGATAGATATACTGGATCACTTCTTCCCGGCGTTCATGTTCAAAATCTACATCGATATCCGGCGGCTCGTTGCGCTCTGCCGAGATAAAACGTTCGAACAACAAATCCACCCGGTCCGGATCAACCGCCGTAATACCAAGGCAATAACAAACCGCCGAATTGGCCGCCGAGCCCCGCCCCTGGCATAGAATACCCCGGGCCCGTGCAAAGCAGACAATGTCATGCACGGTCAAAAAATAGGGCGCGTATTTCAAATCCCCGACCAGGGTCAGTTCATGTTCGACGGCCTTGCGGATTTTGGCCGGAATGCCATCGGGATAACGCCGCTCAGCCCCCTCCCAGGTCAGCTTCTCCAACTCGCTTTGCGGGGTTTCACCCGGCGAGATGGTTTCTTCCAGATATTCGTAGGCCAACTCTTCCAGACTGAAATCACACAGGCCCGGCAGCTGGGCACTGCGGGCCACGGCCTCTTCGTAATTGGCAAACAGGCGGGCCATTTCGGCAGGCGATTTCAAATGCCGCTCGCCATTGCCCTGCAGGCGGAACCCGGCTTCGGCCACAATGGTATGTTCGCGAATACAGGTCAGCACATCCTGCAAAGCCCGGCGGTGCGGGTCATGGGCATGCACATCGTTGGTGGCCACCAATGGTGTGCCTGCATCGATTGCCATGATCTCGAGGCGTGCCAGGCGGGCGTCATCATCCCCACGATAGAGATGCCGGGCCGCCAACCAGATCACCGCATCCTTATGGGCCCGACGACGCAGAGTCTTGAGGGTTTTGGCAAAGGCGGCCTCGGCTTTTGTTGTTGGCATTTCAGGTGGCACCACCACCAGCACCTGGTCGCGCCCGGCCCCGAAAACCGGCCCGAAAAGATCATCCAGATCAAACCAGCACTCGCCTTTGGGTGCCCGCCGGTTGCCCAATGTCAGCAATTGCGACAGTCGCCCGTACGCCGCCCGGTCACGCGGAAAGGTCAGAATATCCGGCCCGCCTTCATGTCCATAGTCCGGCACCAGCCGACAGCCCGGCACAAAGGGCAACTCACTTTGTTTCGCCGCCGCATGTCCGCGCACTACCCCCGCCAGGGTATTACGATCCGCCACCACCGCCCCGCAATGCCCCAACACCGCCGCCCGCGTCACCAGTTCCTCGGCATGGGACGCACCCCGCAAAAAGCTGAAGTTCGTCGTGGTTTCCAGTTCCATATAGGCGATGTTGTTACTCATGGTTTTTCCTTATTTTCGCGCCGTGCCTGATCCAGCCGCGTAGATGCCGGATCGGGGTCCGGCATGACGGAGTGAGAAATTCGTATGCTCTCCGTCACCCCGCACTTGATGCGGGGTCCATGCTTCGAATACTTCAAACATCCGGTTGTCCATCTGGCTGGCCCAGAATGTCGCCATACAAATCACGCCAGTTCGGGTTGAACTCTGAAATCAGCTCGGCCTTCCACGATCTTCGCCACTTCTTCAGAACCTTCTCACGGATAATGGCGTTGGCTATATCTTCAAAACATTCGTAATAAACCAGAGACTTGATGCCGTAACGGGCAGTAAATCCATCCGTTACCCGGCTCTTGTGTTGCCAGGTTCGCCTGATCAAGTCTGACGTGACACCCACATAGAATGTGCCCTTCCGCTTGTTAGCCATAATGTAAATATAAGCCCCCCTCATGCGAACACTCCATGCAAAAACCACCGGGGTACACGCGGCGGCGGCGGGACAGCACCGGGCATAGTGGGCAAGTCATAAAGTCCCTCACGATAGAGCCAGAAGCGATGGCCGTCGGTGTCTTCGATACGGTAATAATCGCGGGTCAGGTGGCTGCGATCTTCGCCGGGTGGGGCGGTGTCGCGCCACCATTCCGGGGCGATGCGTTCCGGCCCTTCAGCGTGTATGACCTTGTGCAGCAAACGCCGCCAGCGAAACATCACTGGCGGACCGTCAGGCACTTCGGCCATGGCGTCGATGACTTGTGGTTGGGGAAACAGACGTAAAGGCCGGGCACCACCAGGGGCGGCGGGCATAGGCCGTCCATCAGTGGTTTGATGATCGAGAGCCGGGGCCATATCCTGGCCATGCCGGAGATCGGCCCGGTTATCAAGGGCCGAGACGGCAAGGCCAGCCCGTTCCGGGACATGACTGGCCCGGCTTTCCAGACGCACCACACTGCCCCGCCCCAAACGCATTTCCAGGCGGTCAATCAAGGGACCCAGTTGGGCTGTTTGTTCATCTGCGGCCAGGTCATGGGACAGGTTCACCTGGGTCGCATCCATGGCTTCAACAACAGGGGCCGCGATGGTCATGACCTCGACCCCGAAGCCAAGATCAAGTTTATCCAGACGATCTGCAAACAGGCGGGCAATGTGCGCCACATCACGCACCGGACGGCTGGTGCCAACAACCGCACGGGCAACACCACCATCCACCCGGTAAAGTGTCAGTTCGGCCCGCCGCAGGCCAAGGCGTTCATCAGCCAGGCGCTGGCGCAAACGATCCAGCAGGCGGTGCAAACCGGCGGCCACATCATCCAGATGACCGATGGCTTCGGGGAAAGAGAGACGAACCCGGTACGGCGTGATGCTACTGCGTGGCGAGACCGGTTCGGCCACCCGGCCCAGGGCCTGGTCCAGACGCAGGGCGAGGTCTTGCCCAAAGCGGGCCACCAGAGGTGCGCGGGGCAAATCATAGAGATCGCCGATTCGGCGCAGGCCCAGACGATCCAGGCCATCCACAACGGTAGTGGCAAGGCGCAAGGCAGCCACCGGCAAAACCTTCAGGGCCAGACGATGACCGCCGGGCGTAACAATTTCAGGTTCGCCAGGTTTTTTCGAGACACCAAATCGGGCAAGCGCCCAGGCTGCACCCGGTGTATCGGCGAGGGCCACACGGGCATGGAAGCCCTGGCGTTTGATGTTGCGCAATAAATCTTTCAGCAAGGCCCCTTCGCCGTCAAACAGATGAGCGCAGCCGGTGATATCCAGCCACACGCCAGATCCGTTGGCTGCCCCGTTGACAGACAAGCCCAGGGGTTCCGGCGATGTCCACGGCGTATAACGCCCGCACCAGTCGGCAATGCGTGAGAGGGTTTCCGCATCGCGGTGAGGGTCGGCTTCAACCGTTTCCAGGCCGGGCAACACGGCCCGGGCTGCGGCCAGAGTCAGGCCAGGTTCCAGCCCCGCCGTTGCCGCCGCCGGGTTCACCGCCGCCAGCCGGATGCCGCCATGAGATGCCATGACGACCGCCATGGGATCAGACCGCCAGGCCGGGTTCTGTCGGGTAACGCGATCGCTGGCCAGCTTCGGCAGCCACAGTGAAACGACGCGGCGCTGTCCTGATCCGGTTCCGGCTGTCGTGTAAACGTCCATCCCGCCACTCCACCTGCCAGTCCTCGAGCTGGCTGTCTGCTGTTGCCCCGCGACAGCGCAACAGGTTGAGTTTCCATCGCATGTCATATCCCGCCGTCACATTTGTGGCAGGCGTCACCTTCCAGCGCGTCTGGGCCGCACTCACCGCATGGCTCTGGCTGTTATGGCGTAACACCAGGGCAGGCACCCCGCGAGCTTCGGCGGCCAGTTGCAAACGACGGCTGGCGGTAAAGCTGAGATCACTGACCTCGCCCAGCACGGCGCACAAGGCGGTGCTTTGCAGGCCTTCTTCCAGGGCCCACAGAATGTCATGATCGCGCCCGGCCCGGACCTCCAGCAAACGTTCAGGCCCCAGACCGAAGGCAGCCAGACCCGGACCATAGAGTTCGCCATTTTCCTGGCCGTCATAATGACGCCGGCACCACAGCACCACGCCGCCCCCTGAATCAGATATGTCTTTTGCTGCCAGCCCCATCAAAGCCGCAGCAAATCCCGCAGCGGCCCCCTGGGCACCCGGTGGTCCTACAACTTCGTGCAGGGCGCCACGCGCCAGGCCGCCATCAGGCAGAATCGCATCCAGATCAGGGGTCAGGGCCAAAGGTGTCGTGCTGACAGCACCACCCAGCTTGCCCACCTTTTCAATGGCCCCGATTTTGGCCCGCAAAGTCGCAAGGACTTGATCCTTCAGAGGCAAGTCTTCATCCACCTTCTGTATAGCCTTCACCTCAGAAGCCATTGCTGGTTCTCCCGTCTTCTTTGTCAGGGAATATGTCCCATTTGATATACAAGAAATGTTCTTGTTTTGTTCTATTCCGACTCAGGCACAGAGTCAAGCTTCACGTTCAAGGTCTTGGCAGGACTGTATAAGTTGCTACGCTGCTCCATTAAAATGCAAAGCCAGGAGGCCCCCATGCCAAATGATGCCGTTCTCTATAACGTCAAGGATGCCGTCGCCACGATCAGTCTGAACCGGCCAAAGGCCTTGAATGCCCTGAACAAAGACCTGACGGAAGGTCTGGTTGCTGCCGTCGACAAGGCGGCCAGCGATCCCAATGCGCGCTGTGTGGTGCTGACCAGTTCCAGTGATCATTTCATGGCCGGGGGTGATTTGATGATGTTCAAGGGCTGGCTTGATGAAGGCGTTGAGGTCGCCCAGGAAAACCTGCTGGGTGTCTTTGATGCGGTCCACAGTACGGTCAAGAAAATCAAAACCATGGACAAGCCGGTGATCGTCAGTGTGGACGGGGCCGTGGCCGGATTTGGCCTGAGCTTGATGCTGGCCTGTGACCTGGCCATTGCCGCTGAAAGCGCCGCCTTCACCCTGGCCTATATCCGCATCGGAGCCAGCCCGGATGGCGGGTCCACCCATTCCCTGACGCGCATTGTCGGTGTGCGCAAGGCCATGGAAATTGCCATGCTGGGCGATAACTTTTCCGCCGCCGAGGCCAAAGACGCGGGCCTGATCAATCGCATGGTAGCCACCAATGACCTGAAGGCCGAAACAGCCAAACTGGCGCAACGCCTGGCCAGCGGCCCGACCCACGCCTTGGGCCATACCAAACGCCTGATCAATGCGGCCCACGACACGGCCATTGCCGAGCAGCTCAAAGCCGAAGAGGCCGCCTTCGCCGCCAGTGCAGGCACCCTTGATTTCAACGAAGGCATCACAGCCTTCATCGAAAAGCGCAAGGCAAATTTTATCGGAAGTTAACAACGCCCTTTCAAGCCGGGTGGATAAGTCGATTTATCTGGTGCAAAGTAAAGATATACACGTCATCAAAACCACAAATGCCCGAAACTGGCAAAGGCAGAATTTTAGCCCAGATAACCCGCACCCTTTAAACGATCCGGTAGTCACGCAAGATGCCCCGCAAATCGCCACAGGACCCTGAAGACGAATTGGCAGCCCTGCGCCTGGCCAATCAAGAACTGACCAGTGTCCTGGCGACCCAAGCGAAGGCGCTGGAAGATGCGGAAGAAATGTTCCGCACGACCTTCGATCAGGATGCCATTGGCATGGCCATCCGGGCGGTGGACCCAAAAAATCCGATGTGGCTGGACGTGAATGACCGGTTCTGCGAAATGCTCGGTTACAGCCGCGAGGAACTGTTAAAACTGTCATCCTTCGATGTCACCAGTGACTCTGAAAAAAAGGAGGCTGCGGAAAAGAACAAACGATTGATGAATGGGGAAATCAAGAGTTTCTCGCGGGAGAAGCGCTACCTGCACAAAGACGGGCATGCCATCTGGGTCAATATCTGGTTGTCGGTCGTCCATGATAAAGCTGGCAAACCACAAAAAATTATTTCAGCCATAGAAGATATCTCCAAACGCAAGGCCGCCGAAGAAGCCATGCGGACAACTGAAAAGGATTACCGATCCATTTTCGAGAACGCCACGCAGGGCATGTACCGGTCTGATCTCGATGGTCACGCACTGCGCGTCAATCCCGCAATGGTCAAACTGAACGGATATGAAAGTGAAGCGGAATTATTGGCCGCAGTGAAGGTCACCTCACAGGACTGGTATGTGGAACCCGGACGGCGGGAAGAATTTACCAGAATCATGGAAACACAGGGACGGGTTAGCAATTTTGAATCTGAAATATATCGGCACAAAACCCGCGAAAAGATCTGGATAAGCGAGAATGCCCATCTGATCCGCGATGACAGCGGCGAGGCCATGTTTTATGAGGGCACCGCCACTGACATTACGATACGCAAGAACCTGGAAAATGAATTGCACCAGTCCCGGGATTTGTTTTCACTGGCTTTTCATGCCAACCCCAACCTGGTCGCCCTTGTGGAGCCATCAACAGGTGAACATCTGGATGTCAACGAAGCCTGGTTGAACACCCTGAAGTTCCAGCGTGAGGATGTTATTGGCAAATCCTCTCTGAAATTTGGTACCTGGCCAAATATTAATGACCGTGACCAGCTTTTGGCGATCCATCAGTCAGAGGGTCGGGTGCGAAACTTTATCGGGCAACTGCGGGCGAAGGACGGCACCTTGATCGATTGTTCCTTTTCAACGGACAACATCAAGATGGATCATATGGAGCCGATCCTGTGGACAGTCATCGACATTACCGAGAGCAAAAAGGCCGAAAAGGCTCTGAATGAAGCTTTGGCTGACGCTGAAAGGGCTAATCAGGCCAAGTCAGAATTTCTGGCAACCATGAGCCATGAATTCCGCACCCCCCTCAACGCAATTCTCGGCTTCAGCGAAATCATGGGCAAGCAAATCTTTGGTCCGCTGGGGTCCGCCAAATATACCGAGTATTCGGATGATATTTTCCGAAGTGGCGAGCATATGTTGACCCTGGTCAATGATGTTCTGGATATTGCGGCGATAGAGGCTGGCAAACGCGCCTTCGACAAGGAAATGATCGACCTTCGGGATTTGATACCGGAGTGCCTGAAGCAGGTTGAACTGGCGACCACCAACGGCGGCATTGAACTTGCAACCAACATTGCCACAAATCTGCCATCACTGAATGCGGATCGCAGGTCGATCGCCCAGATCCTGATTAATTTGCTCTCCAATGCCACCCGGTTTACCGGGCGCGGAGGTTCCATCACCATTTCCGCATATGCCAGTGGCAACAGACTGTGCCTCTCAATCCAGGACACCGGCACGGGCATTCCCGAAGACAAGCTTGCCTCAATCACAGAACCATTTGTGCAGGCAGAATCTGACCCTCACAAGGCACGGCACGGCACGGGTCTGGGGCTTTCTATTGTGAAATCCCTTGTGGATGCCCATGATGGACAACTAGAGATTAAGAGTATAGTCGGCGAAGGAACAACTGTTTCGATAACATTTCCCTGCATTTAAACCGGCCAGAAGACTTCAAATATAAACCTGTAATGATGACCTGAAATAATGGCCTGTAAGGATATCCCACATGGATTTTAACCTGAGTGACGAACAGCGCATGATCTATGGTTACGGTGAACAACTGTCCCGGACTTACGGTCATGATTACTGGATGGCCAAGGCCCGTTGCCACGAGTTTCCGCGCGAGATGTGGCAGCAGATGGCCGAGGATGGTTTTCTGGGCGCCATGATTCCGGAAGAATATGGCGGCGCTGGCCTGGGCATGATGGAAATGACCTTGCTGATGGAAGGCATGTCCAACGCAGGCATCCCCATGCTGATGCTGGTCGTTGGCCCCACCATGTCCCTTGCCCCCATCGCCGACCACGGCAGCGAAGATCAAAAACAGCGCTGGTTGCCAGCCGCCTGTCGCGGTGAAATCAATTTCTGTTTTGCCATCACAGAAGCCACAGCGGGCACCAATTCCATCAAGATCAATACCCTGGCACGGGCGAACGGCAATCGCTTTTCCATGTCCGGCAGCAAGACTTTCATTACCGGAGCCGATGTCTGTGACTATGCCCTGGTTGTGGCCCGCACCACGCCGCATGGCGAGGTTAAACGCAAGACAGATGGCTTCACCCTGTTCATTGTCGACCTCAACGCCAAAGGCGTGGAACGCCACCCCATTGATATCAATCTGCCTATACCGGAAAGCCAGTTCACGATATTTTTTGACGAGGTTGATCTCGGCCTGGAAAATGTCATTGGCGAGGTTGGCAGGGGCTTCGACATTCTGTTTGACAGTCTGAACCCGGAACGCATTCTGGTGGCTGCCCTGTGTTGTGGCATCGGTCGCTTTGCTCTGGAAAAAGCCGTTGCTTATGCCTCGGAACGGGAAGTGTTTGATGTGCCTATTGGCAGCCACCAGGGGGTGCAGCACCCACTGGCCGCCGCAAAAACACAGGTTGAAATGGCCTCATTGATGATGCGCCAGGCGGCCTGGCAATATGACCAGGGCCTGCCCGCAGGCGAGGCTTCCAACATGGCAAAATATGCCGGTGCCGAAGCTGGCATCCAGGCGGTCGATGCGGCCCTGCAGGCCCACGGCGGCAATGGCTTCACCGAGGATTATGGTATTTATGAGCTTTACCCCATGGTCCGCTTGATGCGCACGGCACCGGTCAACCGGGAGATTATTCTCAGTTATATCGGCGAGAAAGTGATGGGACTGCCAAGGTCTTATTAGACAGTTGCGTCGAGAAAACTTGCATCGGTCATGGATCAAGTGGATTATTGGCAAATGTGAACGAATTGACTAATGCTTTGATACCGAAAAACATCTTCATCGCGACAAGGGAATATTGTTCCACATGTCCAGTCTGTTCAACCGTCTGCTCATTATCCTGGTCACGGGATTAATGACGAATGTTGCACAGGCCCAGACGACAAAACCGGTATTTGCGCTGCTTGATTTCAAGCCCTTCGGGAACAGCACGTCCAATGGATTTGACGGTATCTTTGCCCGTAGTATGGATTTCATTCAGGCTGAGAGCGGCATTGACGTTACGACACAAATGTTACCAATTCCCAGGTCCCTGAAGGCGATAGCGGATGGATCAGCACAATTAATTATCACTGGTGCTGTGTCCAGGCTGCTGGAGAATACCGACTCACTGGGCATTATCGGTTGCAGCCGAATTATCGTGCTGACGTCGGCAAAATCTGGCATCAAAAACCTTGCTGATCTTGAAGGCAAAAATATCGGCTTTGTGGCGAGCGGATTTCTGGACAAACTTTACAGCAATAAATTTGATTTGATTCCACATCGTATCCGCAATAGCCAATCCATGGTCGCCATGCTGGACCGGAACCGGATCGATGGCTTTTTCATTAGTGATGTCGTTATTGATGCCTTTGAAACGCCTGCCTCCGGTTCTTCCATGATCAAGGTAGATTGGCGAAGTCGGCTCGGGGAACGAATCGAAGTTCGCAAGATCGCCACCCATCTCAGGATCGCCAAAGACTATGGATCGCGTGAGCTGTCAGACCGTCTGCGGTCAGCCGTCGCTGCGGGCAACGCGAAAGAGTCTTTTTCGGCCATCTACAAGTCCTATGGCGTTCTTTCAGGTGGCAAATGCTGAAGACTGTCTTTGCCGCAGCCCTGCCAAGAAGCGTTAATAAGTGACCCTTGATCTGGCAAACAATCCGCCTGCATCCCTCTTCAGTTTCCTGTCGGGCAATGCAAACTTTCGCCGCGTTTGGTTGATCGGCATATGTTCCGGTATCGTGCGTTGGCTGGAGATGTTGGCCTTTGGCATTTATGTCTTTGATCTGACCGGCTCGGCATTCCTCGTCACATCCTTTACCCTGATGCGCTTCATCCCCTTTGCTCTGTTTGGACCCGTCACCGGTGCGCTGGTGGACCGCTTTGGGCAACAAAATGTGCTGCGCTGGTCGCTGACCTTCATGTTTCTGACCTCAGGCGTTCTGCTTTGGTTGACGACAAGTGGTTGGCTGGAATTGTGGCATTTGGCCATGGCAAGTATCTTTGCAGGTTTTTACTGGACGACGGATTTTCCGGCCCGACGAAACTTGATCGGGGAGCTTGCCGGACCTGACCTGTTGGCCCGCGCCTTGTCGTTTGATGCGGCCAGCAACACCATGACAAGGGCGCTTGGACCATTAACCGGTGGGCTGTTAATGGCAACCCTGGGCATCAGTGGCATTCTGGCCCTGACCCTGACCCTGTATTTCCTGTCCCTGGTGCTGGCCCTGCGCCTGATGTCGCGCAGCAAGAATTTGCAAAAGGCAACCGCAAGCCTGTTTCGGGAAATCCTTGCCGGTTTCCGCTTTGCCCGTACCCGTCCCGATATTCTGGCGGCATTTTCCATCACCATCATCTTTAACCTGTTCGGCTTTCCCTTTACCGCCCTGATCCCGGTCATTGGCATACAGACCCTGCATCTGACGCCGGATGGTGTTGGCATGATTGCGGCAACCGAGGGCATCGGCGCCATGATCGGGGCCGTGCTGGCCGGACGCAGTAAAACGATTGGTCAGGTCTGGGTGGCCTACGGTGGCGGTGTATCTGTCTGCATGATCGGGATTCTCATTATGGGCACAGGCCAGGACGTAGCCTGGGTCGTCACCGGTATTATTGTTGCCGGCTTTGGCGCTGGCTTTTTTGCCGCCACACAAGTCATGATTACTTACCGGTTGTCACCACCAGACCAGCGCAGTCGCATGCTGGGCATTCTGACCTTCTGCATAGGCTCAGCCCCCATCGGCTTTGCCGTGCTGGGCTATATGTCCGACTGGCTGGGTACCGGGCCGGCCCTGGTCATCATGGGGGTCGAAGGCATAATTGCCATGTCCTTGTTCTGGTTGATTTTCCGGCACGCCATCCGAGCCAGTGCCAGATAATATCAAACATAAATGTTGGATACCCCAACAATAGGGCTTGCAAACAATATGATCTTTCGACCATCATTCGGCCATGAGCAACCAGGATAAAATTGAACAGGGTTTGGGCTGGCCGGACATAGAGGTCACAGGTGATGTCCTGGCCCGCACGGCAACCCGCTTGCCGGAAAAGACAGCCCTGATCTGTGGCAATGAACAACTCAGTTATGCGGCGATGGATGCCCACGCCAACAGGGTTGCCAATGCCTTGTTGGCGCTTGGTTTGAACAGGTTATCAAAGGTCGCCATCATGGCGCGGAATGTGCCCGCCTATGCCCTTATCTATTACGGAGCGGCCCGTTCCGGTCATGTCCTGGTACACACGTCCACCCGCTATATCGCCGATGAGCTGGCTTATGTGCTGAACAAGTCAGACAGCGAAGCCCTGTTCGTCGAAGCCCCTTTTGCACACATTGCCCGGGCGGCAATTTCAAAATGCCCGGCTGTGGTGCATTTGATTGTGATTGATGACATCACCCGTGAATGCCCGACGCCACCCGACCTGACGACATTCGCTGAGCTAATTGACCAGACACCGAACTCAAGCCCCGACATTGAAATTGCCGGATCAGATATGTTTGGCATCACCTTCACCGGCGGCACAACCGGCTTCCCAAAGGGAGCCGCCGTTGACCACCGGGCCCGGCTGATTTCCAGCTTTGTCGGTGCCGACGAACAGAACGTGCTGGAAACTGACATCGCCGCCATTACGACACCCCTGTTTCATACGGCTGGCCTGTTTGTCTGGTACCAGCCCGTGGTCTTGCAGGGCGGCACGGCTGTGCTGATCCCCAAATGGAGTGCCGTCGCTTTTCTGGAGGCGGTCCGCACCCATCACATTACGGCTGCATTTCTGGTGCCAACACAAATCGTGATGCTATTGAACGATCCGGCCTTTGATGAACAGGTCTTTGGTACCTTGCAAAAAATCGCCTATGGCGGCTCTGCCATGCCACCAGCCCTGCTGGATGAACTCATCGAACGCTTCCCTGGTCTGGAACTGGCCAATAACTATGGGCAAACAGAAAGCTGCCCCCTGTCCATGTTTCGCGCCGATCTCGCCCCCGACCGGGTTGCCACATTAGGCAAGGCCCCAAGGGGCATCGACGTCGCCATCCTGTCACCCGAGGGAAATGTTTTGCCGCCGGGCGAAGTTGGAGAAATCGCCAGTCGCGGCGATCACAACATGCTGGGTTATTACAATGATCCAGAACAAACCAGGGCCTGGTTCAAAAATGGTTGGGGTTGTACCGGCGATCTTGGTGTGATGGACGAGGACGGCTATATCAGCCTGGTGGACAGATCAAAAGATATGGTGATCTCCGGCGGTGAAAATATCTACCCCCGGGAAATCGAAAATGTCCTGCACGAACATCCCGCTGTGGCAGAATGCGCGGTCTTTGGTGTGCCCGACGACACCTGGGGCGAAATTCTCGCCGCTCATATCTGTTTGCGCAACGGTATCCAGGCCGAAGAAAACGATCTACTGGCCTATTGCGAAGCCAACCTCGCCCGCTTCAAACTGCCCAAGATCATCAAGATCGTCGACGACCTGCCCAAAACGGCCATCGGCAAAATTCAGAAAAATGCGCTCAGGGATTTGTATCTGGATGGCGGAAAAGAAAATCGTCATTCTGGCGAAGGCCAAAATCCATAGGGCAGTAAAGACATAGCAACTCATTATGGATTCTGGCCGTCACGCAATTGCGTGCAAAGCACGACGCCAGAATGACGACCGCGCTCCCTACTTTTGACCTAGCACCGTCAAGCCATTCCAGCCGCCCACCGGCGGGTTTTCTACAAAACCCCGGCAGCGTTCGATATAAAGTGCGGCGGCCTGATCATCGGGGGCCAGGGCGACGCAGGCTTCAAAACGTTTGCAGGCGGGCAAGAATTCGCCGATACGATAATGCTCAAGGCCCTTTTCGAATTGGGCCTGGATTTGTTGTTTCTGGGTTTTCAGGTCTGGGGCATTCATGTCCATGAGTTCATAGACTGTAACCGCCGTTTCGCGCCCCACAACAACGACCTGATCCAGTTCACGAATTTCAAACTTCCCGGGGTCTATCAGGCGTTCCATGGTGTGGCTGGTGAACAGGATCTGTGCCCCGAACAGTTTGGTCATGCTTTCCGTGCGGGCCGACAAGTTGGCCGTGTCACCTACCACGTTTGATTCCAGACGCTGACCGCCACCGATGGCCCCCAGCATCAGGGGGCCACTGGTGATTCCAATGCCGAAGCGGATTTCATCTTCGCCCCGGCTTTTACGGCGCACATTCAGCGCTTGCGTTTCCTTCAACATGGTAACGGCACAGCGCAAGGCGGCATCGGCATCGCCCGGAAACAAGGCCATGATGGCATCGCCCTGATACTGGTTGACGAAGCCGTTTTCCTGTTCGATCGCCGGTTCAACGACGGCCAGAAATTCGTTGAGCATGGCAAAGGCCCCTTGCGGCCCAAGTTTTTCAGACATAGTCGTGAAGCCACGAATGTCGGCAAACAAGACATTCATTTCGAGACCAGCTGCGTCGCCCGCGCCAATTTCTTCAATGCTCTCGCGGTTCAGCAATTCGAGAAACTGAAAGGGCACGAACCGGCTGTAAGATGATGTCAGGTCCACCAGCCGTTCGTTATGAGATTTAATATCTTCGTTCAGTTCACGGTTGGTCCACAGGGCGCTGGCCTGTTGCACCAATACTGAAAAGGCAGATTTATGTTCTTCGGTTATGGGTTCAAAAAAGTCGGCACTTTCAAGGGTAATTCCGGCCAGAACAGCCCCGTTGAAATTACCCGATTTGTCGGTCAAAGGACTGACGATTGCCTGGGCCAACTGCAATTCCCGCCAGTTTTCCAGCAAGGCGTCCGAGGCATCAAAAATCCGGGTCTCTGCCGGATCAATCCAGTCGATAGAAAAGGGTAGCAACCCTGGCGGGTCATCAAATCCAAATTCACCAGCAGCGACCAGACTTGAGGGATCATTTGTTGTGCGCAGGACCAGGGCCACTTCAAATTCAAAGGCCTCGATAATCGATTCCAGAGTGAGTACGTTGAAGTCAGCAACGTTCGCCACTTCCAGGCCGTCAGAGATATATTTCTGGATGGCCTTGAAACGCATCAATTCGCGATCCAGTCGGTCCTTGGTTCGGCTAAGATCACGCTGGATGACCAGATGGCGACCACTTTCAGCCTCCAGCCGTTCACAAATTGCCTGTAATTCTTCGTAGCTACGTTTGTTTGTCAAATCTGTCATACGTATTCAGAAAAATGCCTCAGGCATCCGCCTTGCGCACAAGCGAGAACACCGATGTTGTAAAGCTGTGAAATTCGTTGCGCCCGGCAATGGGCGCATATTCACTGTAACCATAGACACCCAACCACGGAACTTTCTCACCACCGCAAATCGGATGCTGGATCTTGGCCATAATCTCGTCTTTCAATACCCGGTCAAAAGTCAGGCGACCACGGGCCATACAGTCAGCATGAAAAACCGCCTCCGGTTTGCGCCCGTCAAAGGCCTCGTTCATGCGCGATGTCATGCGATCAACGCCATCGAAAATAAGATCTTCATCCCGTTGCATAAGCACGACCTTGCTGCCTTGGGGGCAGGTTGTCGGCCAGGAAAAAGTTTGATTGTCCTCACTGACTTCGAAGGTTGCGCGCAGAACTTGCGGATTGTCGTAAGCCTCGCGCTCCGGCGTCTCAAGGCCGATACCCAGACCGGATATGCCCATGCATTCAGCAGGGGGCGTCTCGACAGGCAAGCCAACTTTGCTCATCAAGGCTGGCCAGGCAGGTTTGCCATCCAGTTCCAATATTCGGTTGGCCTCTGATTTGGTGACTTCCATGGCCATGCCTTCCATCGGCACCGAACCATGATGTACGCCTAAGACCAATTCCAGCGTCGGGTCGGCGAAACCAACCAGCACAATGCCATCTTCCATGACCTGATCATTGTGAAACTGAAAAGTTCTGGCGGCTTTGCCGTTATCAGCCGCTGTCGCGCCAATAATCGGGATATCCGGGCCGAACACACTTTCAATACCGGCAATGACTTCGTCGCCGCGCACATCAAGTCCCGACGTCAGGCAATAAATGATTGATATGTTGTCGCTGGCAGCCTTGAGTTCGCCAGCCACCCCTTGCGCAACGGACATTGAATTCTCACTCTTCAACCCGTCAGCTGCGGCAACCGATAATTCCGTGCCCTTCACGGCCATCATCGCCATTGCCCGCATATTTTCGCTGACACCTTCCCGACCAATCACCCCAGCCCCACTGCAGCCCACGATTTGCGCCTCGGGGCAGGCCGCCTTTGCCGCCGCCAGTGCCTGAGCAAAATTATGCCCTACGGTAGAATGAATGACGAGCAGATTACAATCGGCCGCCCCGTCCCCCAAGGCCAGTTCGATACACTCCGCTGCCGCTTGCTTGCTGTTCACAGCAGTGCTTAGACCTGAATAGAATTTCAACATGCCCCGCCCCTTGTTGATCCATCATGATGCCATGTGACAATGTGCAGTACTGTAGACCTTTCCTGCAACAATTCCAAAAAGCATTTTGACTTGTCTCGCAACCGTGGTGAAATACAGATAGTTCACAACTGCCCAATTGAACAAAAAAATGAACAATGGATATCCGAATAAATGAAATTTGGCCTTCGCGCAAAACTGACGCTCGTCTTTGGCTTCTTGACTCTCATTGGAATTAGTAATTCCGGCCTTCTTTGGCTTGCCGAAAAAAATGCAGCTGATCAACAAAGCCAGGTTCAGCATACCCACACCGTCATAACACGAAGTCAGGCCCTGTTAGGCCATTTGAGAGACGCAGAAACCGGTCAACGCGGTTTCTTGCTGACAAACCAGGACGAATACCTGGAGCCCTACGCCCATGGTATCGAAAATTCTCTGGAAGACCACAGTACCCGACTCTTTTCATAACACCAACTCTATCAACGGTTTCCGAGGAATGTTTGGTTTGAATAAAGCCATCATATAGTCGCGGATTTCCAATTCAGACATTTTGACCATGGCTTTTCTG